>SDBU01004019.1_pt1 | contig 18380 bp, 17 predicted proteins | sample 2277071 | NCBI WGS metagenome assembly SDBU01 (sample SAMN10397929, study PRJNA504765) | marine sediment metagenome | isolation source: marine sediment core GS08_GC12, 126 cmbsf | place: Arctic Ocean: Gakkel Ridge, Loki's castle | collected 2008 | reverse complement strand
CCCCGGAAGGGATCGAATCCAAATCCCAGGACGATGGCCCCAACCTGGAGCGTGTTCTCCCGGGGCTCATCTTCGAGATTGATCACGCCGGGGTAGCATACCTCCAGGCACTTCCCGCACTTCGTGCACGCCTTCTCATCTATTACGTAAGAACGGGGTATCGCCTGAGGGAAGGGGAGGTGTATGGCCTTGCGCTTCTCGATGCCGGCTCCGAGCTCCCTGTCGACTTCGATGGGACATACCTTTTCACACCTTCTGCACAAGGTGCATTTCTCTATGTCAACGTATCTTGGCTTTGCCACGTAGGATACTTCAAAGGCGCCGGCTTCTCCCTTCAGCCCCCTCAACTCGCAGTTGGTGAGAAGCTCTATGTTCTCGTGGAAATCGCTCTCGTAGATCGGGCAGTAAGCGGGGGGCTTGGGGCTCATGAAGCAGACACCACAGGAATTGGTGGGGAATGTCCGGTCCAGCAGAGGAAACAGTCCGCCTATAGCAGGAGAGCTCTCCAACACAAAGACGCGGTGGTCTTTCTCTGCCAACAGCAAGGCCGACTGCATTCCGGCGATGCCGCAGCCAACTACCAGCACATCTTGATTCATGTTGTTGCTCATCGCTATAAGAGATTCCGTGATCTCAGAAGGGGTCTGACGTCGACTATATGCTTATCCCACCACTCATCTCTCCCGGGCACATCCAGCGCTATTCCCATGAGCTCGGTGAAATAGAAGACGGGTATCTTGGCGCCGTTGGCGCCCGACTGCCTCATGTCCAGGTTTATCTGGCAAAGCCCGCAACTGGCCATCACGCAATCCGCCTCGGCTTCCAGGGCCATGCCGGTGATCTTGTCTGTTATCTGCGTAGCGATCTTTCCGTGGGTCATCGCCAGATCCGCTCCGCAGCAATCGGTCTTGTACGACCAATCCTGCGCGTCGCCGCTGAGAGCCGTAACGATGTCGTCCAGGAACAGGGGGTTCTCGTAATCGCCCATCTGCACAACCTTGGGATCGCGGACCAAGGCGCAGCCATAATAGGAGACCACCCTCAGCCCGGAAAGCGGCCTGTTCACGGAGCTTTTCACCTTGTCCAGGCCGACCTGGTGCAGGACCACCTCGTGCATCGCCTGCACCTCCAGGGTCCCCTTGTATGTGAAGCCCACGATATCCTCGAGCGTCTTCCTCATCTCGGGGTCATTCTCAAGGGCGTATTGGGCCCGCTTGACGGCGTTGAAGCACCCCGCACAGGGGATCGCCAGGGGCAGATCCCGCCCCTGCGCCTTGGCTATGTTTCTTGCAGGAAGGGCAAGCCCGAGGAGATGGCTCAAGCTGTGAGCGGCGGCGCCTCCGCAGCAGTTCCAATCGTCGATCTCCAAGAGCTTCACTCCCAGAGCATCGAGAACAGCGTGCAGGGACTGACTGTATTCGATCCCCGTCGAATGCGCCGTGCAACCCGGGTAGAAAGAGACTTCCACCTCTATTCCTTTCCTGCCAACTGGCCTTTGGTCTTGTAGGCTTTCTCGTACAGGTCCCAGAACTCTTCGATCCCCTTGATCTGCGTGGGTATCAGCGGAAGCTTGCCCCTGGCCATCAAGTGAATTCCTGAGAGCGCGTTTGTGAAAAGATCAAGACTTCGGACTATGTACGGCACGAAGAAAGTGACTTCGTGCAGACGGCCCCAATACTTGACCGATCTCACGAACTCTTCGTGCAAGATCACCACGCCGCTTTCCGCCTCGTGTGCGTGGCCCTCTTCCATTGACATCTCGCGGAGAGTGTCCATGACCGCGCTCATGTCTATCTCGTTGGGGCAGCGCGCTCCGCACGTCATGCAGGATACGCACAACCAGACGGCGTGGCTTTTCAGTACCTTTTCTTTCTCGCCATACTGGATCATGCGTATCAAGCGGTTGGGCCCAAAGTCCATACAGGAGGAGAGCGGGCAGCCCACTGAACATTTCAAACACTGATAGCAGAGCCTTATGTTCTGTCCGCTACGGTCTTGGACCTCGTCGGCGAACTTCCTGTCTGTCTTCATGCTCTACTCCAGTGCCGCACTGACCACTTCGGATAGTTGTCTCGCTTTGAATCCACGCTGTTGCACCGCCCCCGAAGGACAGGCGCTGGTGCAGGCTCCGCAGCCCTTGCACAAAGCCTCGTTGATTCGTGAGATGTTCCGTCCCCTTACTGTTACGATCTCCGGTGCGTCGTAAGAGCAGACCGAGACACAGATTCCGCAACCCGCACACACATCTTCATCGACAGCCGAGACGATCGGCTCCGGCGTGTATTCAGCCTTGGATATGATCGTGGCGGCGCGGCTCGCCGTCGCTTCGGCCTGGGATATCGTCTCTTCGACACTCTTGGGCGCATGCGCCATGCCGGCAAGGAAGACGCCGTCTACGGAGAAATCAACCGGGCGTAGCTTCATGTGCGCTTCGAGGAAAAACTTCTCTTTGGTGAGCGGCACCTTGAGCATCTTCGCGACATCTTCGGCGTCGTCCTGAGGCACCAGAGCCGGTGCAAGCACGAGGAGGTCGCAGTCGATCTGCAGAATCCCGTCAAGAATGGGATCTCTCGTTTCGACCCGCAACCTGTCGTTATCGGCGGAGACGGCGGGCTTCTGCTCGACATCATACCGGACGAAACGCACTCCCTTGCTCCGCGCATCCGTGTAGTAGCTCTCGCGGAACCCGTAGGTCCTCATCTCTCGGTACAGGATGAAAACGTCTGTCTCGGGATGCATTTCCTTTATCTTGAGCGCGTTCTTGATGGCCTGTGAACAACATATCCTACTGCAGTACATTAAGTCCCCTTCGCGGGAACCGACGCATTGGATCATCACCACTCTCTTCGCGTCGAACTGGTCGTTTGCAAGCATCCCCTCCAGGTCGCGCTGGGTGATGACCCTTTCGTCCGCACCGTACATGTACTCGGAGGGAGGGCGTTCCTGTGCACCGGTAGCCACGATCACCACGCCGTGCTCGACCTCAGCTTCCTGACCGTTCTGCTCGATCGTTGTCTTGAAGTTCCCGACGAAACCTTCGACCTCAGCGACGCTGGCCTCTGTCCACAACTTGATGTTGTCATGCTCGTTGACGCTTGTGATTATGTTCGCAAGTTCTTCCTGGGGATCCTGCTCGCCGCCCAGAAGGTAGTGCATGTGTCTCAGAGCGCCGCCGAGCTCTTTCTCTCTTTCTACGAGATTCACCTCAAAGCCCTGCTCGGCAAGATTGAGGGCCGCCGTCATGCCAGCCAGGCCGCCTCCGATAACAAGTGCTCCGCTCTTGACGGGTATGGACGCGCTGTAGAGAGGGCCTATCAGTCGGGCCTTGCCAATTGCCATACGAACCAGATCCTTGGCCTTTTTCGTGGCCTTTTCCGGCTCGCGCATGTGTACCCAGGAGCACTGGTCTCGAATGTTCGCCATCTCGAACAGGTACGGATTCAGGCCCGCATCGCGGATCGTGTTTCTGAAAAGGGGTTCGTGCGTTCGGGGGGTGCAGGAAGCGACCACGACCCTGTTAAGGTTGTATTCCTCTATAGCGTTCTTGATGATTTCCTGTGTATCGATGGAACACGTGTAAAGGTTGTCTTGTACACAGACAACATCAGGCAAGGTCTGAGCATAATCACGTACCTCGGGCACGTTGACCACCCCGCCGATGTTCTTGCCGCAGTGACATATGAAAACGCCTATTCGAGGTCTTTGACCGGATACGTCTTTCTCAGGGGGCCACTCCCTCTCAGTGACGAGGGTGTCGCGCTGCTCGGCCAACAGGGCCATGGCCTTTGCGGAGGCGCTCGATGCCTCCATCACCGTCTCCGGGATGTCCTTGGGCTCGGAAAACGGCCCGCATACGTACACGCCTGCCCTTGACGAGTCGACGGGGCTGAACGGCGAGGTCGCAGCAAACCCATCGGCTCTGAGCTCCACCCCGAACGTGCTTGCGAGTTCTTGGACGTCTGCGGTTGGACACAGCCCGGTAGAAAGAACAACGAGGTCGAACTCTTCTGTAACAAAATGGTTGCTCTCATCGACATACCCGATGCGCAGGTTCTTCGTCTCTTCCACTTCTTCAACAGAGGAAGGCCGACACCTGGTATAGATTACGCCCAGCTCTTTGGCGCGTTCGTAGTAGGTTTCAAACCCCTTGCCGAACGCCCGCATATCCATGAAGAAGATGTGGCACTCAAGGTCTTCCGAATGTTCCTTGGCGATCATCGCCTCTTTGGTGGCGTACATGCAGCAGACCGATGAACAGTAATTCCGCTCCTGGTCCCGGGACCCGACGCACTGGATGAAAGCGATGCGGTGGGGGTGCTTGCCGTCGGAAGGGCGCAGGACCTGCCCGTCGTAGGGACCGCTGGCGGAGAGGATGCGCTCGAACTGAAGACTGGTCACCACGTTCGGTGACCACGCAAAGCCCAATTCGAGCTTTTGACCTGCGTCAAATTGGCAGTAGCCGGGAGAAAGGATGGCAGCCCCGACATCGATTTCGACAATCTCGTCTTCCTGCGAATAGTCTATTGCCCCTGCCGGACAGAACATCTCGCATGCCTTGCAGCCACCCGTGAGAAAATACATGCATCTTTCTCGGTCGATCACGGGCACCCTGGGTATTGCCTGCTGGAACGGGATGTATATCGAGGGCCGGCTTACAAGCCCGGCGTCGTAGACTGACGGCACAGGCCGCGGCTGTCGCGTCGTAACCTTATCCAAAACCGCGGCTCCGGTGGGGCAGACCACCTGGCAGGCCCCGCAAGCCATGCATATGGGTGAATGCTTGTCGTAGGCCGGGCCGACCTTGCGGGTATCGCCGCGGCCGCCGAAGTCGATCGCCCCGGTTTTCATTAACTCGGTGCAGACTCTGGTGCACAAGCCACAGAGCAAACAGTCTTCGTTCTTCTTTGGGAAACGGGTCTTGGTGACCCCAATCTCTGCGGCGACCTCTTTGACTTTGTCCGAGTCCGGACACCGGGCCAGGAGGAGTTCGGCCATGATCCGGCGCGTGCGGATCACCGGCTCGGTGCCAGTCCGGATCACCAACCCCTCCCGGGCAAGGAAGAGGCACGAAGCCCGGATCTGGACGCGGCCCCGCTCTTCCACCTCGACCAGACAGAGCCGGCACGCGCCGTACGGCGGCAAGGACCTGTGGTAGCAGAGCGTTGGTATCTTTATGCCCAATTCCTGGCAGACCTGCAAGACGGTGGTGCCTGATTCGGCACTGACCTGCTGGCCGTCAATTGTCAGGCTGATCTCGCTCATGGCCGTCCAACTTTTCTGGTGTCGAACCGGGTGACTTCCGCACCTCTGCGGTGCTCGTAGAGGAAATCGACGCCACGATTCCCCGCCACCAATGTCTCAAGGGTAGCGGATAGGTCACCCAGGGGCTTTCGGTCGGGATGGTCGTGGCGAAAGGTTGCCCTGATCATTGTGCCGGCCCCCGGGGTGGAGCGCATTTCGAACTCTCCGGCCGCCTCCCTTGTGGCTTGAGCCAGGAGTGCCAAACCCATCCCGAATCTCCGTCCAGGCTTGGTAGTGAAGAAGGGGTCGGCCGCCCGGCGCTCCGTCTCGGGCACCATGCCCTTCCCATCATCCTCGATCTGAAGCGTAAGCATGCCCTTTGCCACATCCTCGACTACTGAGATCCGCACCAGCTTTGCCTCTGCGCGAATCGAGTTCTCCACGATGTCCAAGATATGAAGCGACAAATCTTTCACGGTCCTTTCAGGATCCTCCGCCCACCCGTCCGACTCAAGGCCATTCCTATCTCTGATGCCGTTCCGTTCTCGAGGAGAAAACAGGTATACCTGGCGCCGATCTCAGCGGGCCTGTGCGCGTCCGAGGAGAAGATTACAGGGAGATTCTCGGGCGCCACAGGCGCCCCGCCGGAGCATACCTCTACCCCGTCTAATGCCAAGCCCTCCGGGATGAATCCGAGCTGGCTGAGCACGCTGAAGCTCGGACGGTTCACGTGCGATGCTATCGCTATGCCACCGAACTCGTGAACAGTCCGCACAACGTCATCAAGTGTCAGAACCGTGGCTCCGATCAAGAGCCTCCGATTGCAGCCGATCACGTTGTCCTGTGCGTCCATGACCAGTTGTTCGCCGAAGGTGTCCGGATCGTTTTCGCCCGGCAGATTGTCGTAAACGACCACCTGGGCCGCACTGAGAAGGCGGTTTTCCTCGAAGAGCCCCAGTACGTGGACCTCTTCACGGGAGGTAATCTCCATACCTCCGATCACGCCCAACCCAACCTTCTCGGCGGCGTTGCTCACCGCCTCGACGTTCTCCGCAGAGTTATGGTCACAGATCGCGATCAAGTCCAATCCTCTTTTGTGCGCCTGCCTCACGAGCACCGAAGGGGACATCTCCCTATCGGCGCAGGGCGAAAGGCAGGTATGTACATGGAGATCGGCACGCAATACCCTCATGTCCTGATTCCAGACAAGCCCATGTTGTAGAGTCGACCGATCAGCTCGAAGGCCGGAAGGGCGCTGACCAGCAGCGGAACATCCTCCTCCCTGGCCTTCTGAAGCGTCTCAGGTTCGGGCTCGCGCCCGTTGACCAGAACTACTCCTGCCAGCTCTTTCATGCTCGCCACGGCGATGGTGTTTTGGTGGGTCTGCAGTGTCACCCACAGATCCCCTTCCTGAGCGTTAGCCAGCACATCGCTCATCAGATCGCTTGCGTATCCTCCCGCCACTTCGTTGGAAAGGGACTGATCGCCAGCCTTCACTTCAAGCTTGAACGTCTGCACGATCTCACATAGATTCATCTTTGCGCTCCAGGAGGATGTCGATTTCGAGCCGCGTCCCTTTGCCAACCGTCGAGCTCAGGTCCATTCTGTCAGCGCACGTCTTGATGTTTTGAAGGCCCATGCCGGCACCGAACCCGAGCTCCCTCACCCAGTCGGGGGCCGTGGAGAAGCCCGGCTGCATGGCCTGCTCGATGTCCGGGATCCCGGGCCCGTCGTCATGCACCTCGAGGCGGATGACGTCAGGCGCCATCTTTGCCATTATCTGGCCGCCCTCGGTAAAGAATATTAGATTCATCTCCGCCTCGTAGGTGGCGATGGCCACGCGGCGTGCCGCCCGGGGAGATATTCCCAGACGCAGAAGGCTGGTTTTCAGTCCGCTGGCGCAGGTGCCTGCCAGGTCGAACTTTCCCCCGGGCACCTCGTACTCAAGGATCAGCACACTCTTGTGGGCGACTATGTCTTCGAAGATATGCCTCGACCTGCTGTTACGCACCTCCGCGTCGCGCCAATCAACATCCAACTTCCTAAGCAGCCCCGCGACAATGTCGCCCTTGGTGATGACTCCGACTAGCTCGCCGGCGCCCGGTGTAAGGACCGGCAGCCGGCCGAAGCCGAACCGCTCAAGCTTGTTGACTGCCTGGATGAGTGGCTCGTCCGCATAGATGCTTACGGCGTTCGTGGTCATCCGATCGAGTATGGCACAGTCGGGGCCGCCGTCGTCCAGCCACCCGATGAAGTCCTCTATGCTAATGATGCCGACCAACCGGCCGTCCTCGACCACCGGGGTACCCGAGATACGGTTATCGCGCAGGATCTTCTGCAGGGCCCTCATCGGAGTCGAAGGCGCAACCTTGATGACGTCCTTTCTCATAACGTCGCTTACTCGGAGCTCATAAACGAGCTCCTGAGTCCTGGTTATTTCTCGATCAGGCACTTAGCTATTATGTTCCTTATGTTTGGTCCCAGCGGGCAGACCCTTTGCGTAAAGCCGGCCACAGGACTCGTACATCGACAGGCGCGTGACGAACAAGGGGATTCCCTTCTCCTGTGCCAACTTGACCGTTTCCGGCTGTGGGTTCTTGCCACGGACGAAGCATATAGCGACGAAGTCTGACATCTCGGCCGTTCGTATCACTTGGGCGTTAGTCAGCCCCGTGAGAAGGAGCGAACCCGGGCCGCGGAACGTCAAGACGTCGCTCATAAGGTCGCTGGCGTGACACGAGCGGGCCTCCCGCTCGCCGCAGCCGGGGCAGCCAGCAGTCCAGGCCGACTTCGCCTTCAGAAGCTTCTGAACGTCTTTCAGTTTCATTGCACCATCACCGCATCGAACCTGCAAACGTCCCGACAGACGCCGCACCTGACGCACTTCTCCTGGTCAATCGCTTGTGGTTCCTTCTTCTCGCCCGAGATCGCCTGCTGCGGGCAGCTCTTGACGCACACCAGGCATGCCTTGCACTTCTCAGGGTCGATGGAGTACTCGATGAGAGCCTTGCACACGCCGGCCGGGCAGCGCAATTCATTGATGTGTGCCTCGTACTCATCGCTGAAGTATCGCAAGGTGCTCAGGACCGGGTTCGGCGCCGTGCTGCCCAGCGCGCACATGGAGCCGTCCTTGACCGCCTGGCCCAGTTCTTCAAGCAGCGCAATGTCCTCCGGGCTACCTTTCCCCTTGCAGATGCCAGTAACGATCTGGCACATCGCATCGACACCCTCGCGGCAAGCTGTGCACTTGCCGCAAGATTCGTCCCGCAGGAACTCGAGGAAGTACCTGGCGACATCCACCATGCAAGTATCCTCGTCCATGACGATCATCCCACCGGAGCCCATAATGGAACCGGCCTCAGTGAGGCGCTCGTAATCTATCGGCAGGTCGAGCAGGGCGGCCGGAATGCATCCGCCCGAGGGTCCGCCCGTCTGCACTGCCTTGAATTCCCTGTCGTTTTCAATCCCGCCGCCGATGTCAAAGATGATCTCGCGTAGCGAGGTGCCCATGGGCACTTCGACCAGCCCGGTGTTCTTCACCTTGCCAACCAGGGCGAAGACCTTGGTCCCCTTGCTGGTTTCCGTACCGATCTGGGAGAACCACTCAGCGCCGCGATTGATAATCACCGGCACGGTGGCCCAGGTCTCGACGTTGTGTATGCACGTTGGCCTGCCCCAAACGCCCGACTCGGCGGGGAAGGGCGGCCGGATGCGCGGTTCGGGCGGAACGCCTTCCAGCGACCTCATCAGGGATGTCTCCTCGCCGCACACGAATGCCCCGGCCCCGCGATGAATGGAGATGTCGAAGCTGAATCCGGTACCAAGGATGTCCGTCCCCAGCAGCCCGTAGTCCCGAGCCTGATCCAGCGCCCGGTTCAGCCTCGCCAGGGCCAGAGGGTATTCCTGTCTTATGTAGACGAAGCCGCGTGAGGCGTCGATGGCCTTTGCGCCCACAATCATTCCTTCCACGACCGAATGAGGATCGCTCTCGATGATGCTTCGATCCATGAAGGCCCCGGGGTCGCCCTCATCGGCGTTGCAGATGATGAACTTCCCGTTGCCAGGCTGCTTCGCCGTAAGCTCCCACTTGAGCCCCGTTGGGAAACCCGCCCCGCCCCGTCCGCGCAGGCCGGAATCCTTGATCTCCTTGATTATCTCCTCGCTGGTCATCGCGGTGAGAGCCTTTGCCAGCGCCTCGTACCCGCCGCGAGCGATGGCTTCCTCGATCTTCTCAGGGTCGATCAATCCACGGTTCCGCAGGGCGATAAGCCGCTGCTTCTTAAAGAAGCCGATCTCGCTCATCTTGGGGACCGGCGCCTCCTCAGCGGGCGGGGTGTACATGAGCCGCTCGACCGGACGCCCCTTCAGGAAGTGTTCCTCCACCAGGTGGGGGATGTCCTCCTCGGTGAGCAACTGGTAGAAGATACCGTCCGGCTGGACGGTCATAACCGGCCCCTGAGCGCAGAAGCCGTTGCACCCGGTCATGACAACGGCGACCTCGTCCTGCAGGTTGTGCTTCGTCAACTCTTGTTCAAGGGCGGCTTTGACCTGGAAGGACTGGTTCGAGACGCAGCCGGTCCCGGCGCAGAGCAGCAGATGCATGCGGTAGCTGTTCACAGCGTCTGCTCGCTCCCTATGGCCAGGGCGTAATCGGCGACGATCGTCCCATTGACGACATGCCCGGTGAATACCTCTTTGACCTTCTCTTCGGTGAGATCGGCGTATTTCACCGGCGCCTCACCGGCAAGCTCGACGGTCATCATCGGCTCCCTGCTGCACAGGCCTGCGCAGCCGGAGGTCGTGACGATTATGTCGTCGGCTCCGGATTCGTCCACACAGCGCATAACTTCGCTCATTATCTTCCGCGCACCAGCCGCTATGCCGCACGTTCCCATATGGACGGTGATCTTGGCCCGCCCGGCGCCTTCACGCAGAGACATCGCCCTCTTCATACGCTCAGCAATCTTGCCCAGATCCTCTGCGCGGAGCTTAGCCACTTTCTGCCCCTTTGGTGATCGGATAATTGTCCAACGCCTTGCTTATCTTGTCCGGGGTTATGCTGCCGTACACATCGTCATTGATGGTCACGACCGGTGCCAGCCCGCAGCAACCCAGACAGCGCACGGCCTCCAGCGTGAAGCGATTGTCGGCGGTAGTTCCTCCTGAGCTAACACCAAGTGTCAGCTCAAGGCTTTCCAGGATCCTCGTGCCGCCCTTAACGTGGCAGGCGGTCCCCGTGCACACCCGGATAAGGTGCTCGCCGCGGGGTTCGAGGCTGAACATGTTATAGAACGTCGCGATACGGAGGACCCGTGCCAAAGGCATCTCGATGGCCTCGGACACGCGCCTCACCGCGCCCGGCGGCAGCCAGTTGTATGTCGCGTTGATGTCCTGCAGTATGGGGACGATAGAGCCATCCTCCCCTTCGTGTTCGGCGAGGATGCGATTCACCTCGCCCAGCTCTTCCGTGGTGAGATCCAGGGGTTCGGGCTCCAGGGGTTCAAGATAGGCCTGGTTGAGCACCAGACAGTTCTCCATGCACTCCCCGCAGCCGGTGCACTTGTCAGCCTGCACCGAACGAGCCTTCTTCCTCACGCGCACTTTGAAGGCCCCCGGTTCTCCCTCGATGTGTTCCACTTCCGAGTAAGTGAGCTTCTCGATGTTCACGTGGCTACCGCACTCAACCATCCTCGGGGCAAGGGTGCACATCGCACAGTCGTTGGTGGGGAAGGTCTTGTCCAGCTGGGACATGACCCCGCCAATAGCAGGACTCTTTTCCACCAGATAGACCTTGAACCCCGCGTTGGCCAGGTCCAGGGACGCCTGCATCCCCCCGATGCCGGCACCCACGACGAGAACTGAACCGACCTTGCCGTTACTGCTTTGGTCGCCCAAAGCCATATCCTCCGCACACCGATTCGGTGGCTAACGCGGCTATCATAACGCCTGCATGCGAGCCTGGCAACTCAAAACGTGAAATTCTTCACGGGTTTCTTGATTTATGAGGACGGATGCGATCACGTTCCGGATTGGCCCCCAGCCACTAGTCAGAAGCAGCCGTTATCGCTGAAATCACATGTGCAATGTCTGATCGAGTTCGCCTTTTGCTCGACCGTGCTATGCCGTCGGGCCAGGAGTTCGTAGTGGGTCTGACGGGTACCTTCATCGCTCAGGTCAGAGTTCACGGCGAACGATCCGGCCGCAGACATTACGGCAGGCAGATTCAGCCCGCGTCTCCCTGCATGCTGATCGCGTACGAAAGTTCCTGAAGGCTCGCGACTATGCGTGCGTTCAGTATCACCACGCCATCTGGAACGGTGACATGCTCGGACGCCAGGTTCAGCAATCCGCGCACACCGGCGGCTACCAGTTCAAAGGCTACCACGCGGGCCGCTGAGGCAGGTACAGCTATGATACCGATGTCGATCTCTTGCTTCCGCACTACGTCAGGCATGGCATCCATGCGCTGCACTACGAGGTGTCCGAGCTTCTTTCCGAAAAGTTTGGGGTCCGACTCGAAGATTCCGCAGATGTTGAACCCCAGTCGGGGAAACTCCTCGTGCAAAGCCAGGGCACGCCCGAGATTTCCCGCGCCGACGATGACAACGTTACTGCACGTGTCCAACCCAAGCACGTTGGTAAGAACCTTCTCCAGACCGTCAACTTCGTACCCGCGCTTTCCTCTCCCAGAAAAATCAAGGTGCGCAAAGTCTTGACGCACGGTCGAGTCCGTAAGGCTCAACGCTCGAGCCAGCTCTTGAGACGACACCCACTGCGTGCTGTCCCGTTTCAGATCCTGTAAGTGGGCCAAGTACTTTGTTAAACGTCGGACAACAGGGGTGGGGATTCCTCTTGGCTTATTTGCCCTCGGCACACGCATAGCCCTTTAAGCCTGCTCCTGGTCGGTCACGCAGCAGCCTGCAGACCGTTCCAGCCAACTGCTGAGAGTAACATAACGGCGAGGAACAATTCTTGTCAACCGGAACCGTCAAATTTTTGACGATTTACTCTTGCAATGGCCGGACGCGACTGTATAATCTCGTGGTCGTTGTCGCCGGTGTGCCTCAATCCCGAACGACGGCGGCTGGACCAGGGAAACCAGAAATGGCAAAAGCGATCGGTGCGGAACTGATTGCGGACAGAACAGTTGCGGCGTCAAGCTGCTACTGGCAATTCTCATAAGGTGGAGGGTGGAGCTGTGAGAAAGAAGGTTTACGGGAAGGTTACGTGTCTGCTTTTGGCTTTGGTGCTCGTCACGCTTGGGGCCGGGACTGCAGCCGCCCAAGCCGTGAACAGCCAGGACGAAAGGGTGAACTTTGATAGGTCCGTCGCGGAGTCGGTCGACAACTTCCGGATTCTGCGCACGGATCAGAAGTCGCAGATGAACGACTACGTCACGCGGGTGTTCGAGCTGCAGAACGCCAAGGCTATGGAAATGCTGCCTTTCGTGCGCACGGTCGTTACTCGCGAAGCCGGCGCCGCGGCAACCATGAAGTACGTTGACCCGCAAACGAAGAAGGAGCGGTACTGGATCCAGGTCGTCTGCCCCAAATTCCAGCTCGCCGGCATCGAGGAGCTGATCAAGGCCTACGACCTGCCCGGCATGGTCTCGAGCCCTGGCGACACCAGGTTCTTCTACCGCATGCAGCACCGTAACGCAGCCGATGTGAACGCCATGTTGATCCAGTCGGAACTGTCGCCGGATGGCAGAAGCGCGGTCGATGCGGCAACCAACACGCTTTACTTCCGCGATTCGGCCTCCGACTTCAGCCGCGGCCTGGCCGTCGTGAAGTTCATGGACGTGCCGATTCCACAGGTCGAACTGGATGTCGAGATCTTCGAACTCGACAGAAGCGAGGAGGACAAGCTGGGTATATACTGGGACGCGTGGAAAAACGTCCTTGGCGGCGGTATCCTCCTGCGCGCGGATTCACTGGCTGGTGCCCCCGACGGATACGACGCACTGCTGGGCATCGGTGGCACGACGGCCGCTCAATTCCTCCACTTCCTCGTCAAGAAAGGCGCCGGCAGGGTCGTAACCAGGACCCGCATCAGCGTTCAGAATGGGGAAACGGCCACGATCAGTTCGCTTCGGCGCATACCGTACCAGGCCTACGTCGGCAGCACCTCGCTTACGACGGAGCTGCTGGGACCTGCTTCGCTGTCTATGCTCCAAGAGCAAGCGAATCCCAATGCGCCTGGCGGCTCGAACCAGACCTCCGCCACAGACCCAGGCCTGGTGACCGGTGAAAAGTCAGCGGGGATCTTCCTGTCCGTCACGCCGACGATAGGCGTTCAGACGCTGTCAGCGGCCACCACAGTCACGGTGAACTCGCTGGTCGGCTTCACCAAGCTGGACATGCCCATCATCACCGAAAGGCGAACGGTGACCACGGCGACTCTGACGCCTGGCAAGATATTCATGCTCGGTGGGATGGACAAGGAAACAGTCATTAAAGAATCGCGCGGCATCCCCTTGCTCGGCCGCATCCCGGTCCTGGGCAGGCTCTTCCGCTATGATGTCGACGTGGCGCAGAAGACCGTCCTGATCATCACGATCAAGCCGACGATCAAGAACCAGCTCCTCTACAAGGCCCTTGGCCTTGAAGGTGCTGTGAAGCCGGCCGTGCTCGACATCGAGAAGGATCAGCAACTGATCCTTCAGCCCCACCCTGACGCGAATCCTGAGGGACAGGACCTGCTCGACGAGATCGGCGACTGCGGTCCCGCCCTCAGATGGGGCAACACGCAGTGGGGATGCGGAAGCGAATAGCCAGTAGCGGCAGCCTTTGCGGGCTGGCTCTCGTCCTGGCCCTGTTCATGGCAGGATGCGCCTGGACCTCGCCAGCAGAGGACCCGGGGCATGAGCCCGCCCGCGAGGCTGTCGTTGGCATCACGGAGCGCATGCGGGCGATCATATCCGCCGGCCAGCCGTCCGATGAGGCTGGCCGCCAGATTGGGGCTTTGCGCGACGAACTCAAGATGCTTCCCCGCATCAGCACGATCCCCGGTCTGCTCGGCGCATTACGTGACGGGCAGGACGAGTGCAACTCCGTCCTCATTGGCGTCCTCGACGAGTTCAACGCCACCGACTGGGTGCCCATCAGGTTCCGCGCGCGCACGATGACGATCGGATTGGCGATCGAGCTCGTCGGCAGGGGAGCGCAGCGCGCCCAGCAGGCCGACGCGTACATCGGCCGCGTGCGCGAGGTCTGTTCAGACGATCCGACGGCATTGGTCACTGCGTGGATTGGCCTGCTTGAGTCGCCTCCGATTTACGCATGGCAGAGCGGCAGGAAGGTTGACGTGACCTGCCCTGTGCAGGGGCTCGCCGTGCTGGGGCTGATCCGGTCCACGGAAAGCATTGACCTCGGCGCGATCCTTGAAAGGACCAGACAGAACCGCGTCACGGCGCCTGCGCCGCATCTGTCGCAATTGCTGATTCACCTGAGCGGGAAGAAGCTGAAGCAGAATCTCGCGCAGTGGCTCCAGGAGCCGGGACCGGCTCGAATCGCCGCCTTGATGGCCATCGACCTGCTACGCCTTCGGGCCGCGCAGTTTCCTCCTTCGCTCACGCTGGAGAGCGTTGAAGCCGCGGTCTCGTGGGTCGAAAGGATTCCCACGGGAAGCACCTGGCAGGGGCTCGCATACTCCGAACTTATGGCACTTGCGCCCAAGGCTGGCGAACGGGAGCCGAAGCTCGATCCGCAGGAGGCGGCGCGCCTGCTCAGGGCGCGGCGCCTCCTTGATGTTCCGGCCGAACGCGACTCCATCAGGTGGCTGTCGGGTCAACCCGTCACCGACCGGCTGAGGGCCCTTGAAAGTCTCATCGGCATTGACATCCTGATGTCCCTCTGAGTTCCCTCTGCGAGCTGATGGACGGTCTCCAGCGCACCGGGGGCGTGCCAGAGAATCCATATGGCGCAGTCTTGGGCCTCACCACCGGCCGAGACTACGGTCTCGATTATCGGATCGAAACTCCCCAAAGTGGTCTTTTGAGACTTTTCTCGTAACTGCATGCCCGGCCGTCGCGTACGGCATAAGTTGGGGTATACAAGAAGATAGGCTGGTCAAATGAGCAGGGCTCAGCGGCAATGAGCATAACCTGGTAGGACTGCGCGTATGGACACTAGAGGCTGTCACGGAGCGAGACGGGAGAGCTGGCACTGGGTCGGTGGTGTTGCGCTCGGCACGCGGCTTGCAATTGGTTCCACTGGCGATGAAGTGTCACAATGAGATGTCCTTCAGTTCTCTGGAGGGCTGGGACATGAACGCGGAGAAATCAACAGACAAGCGTCGGGGACAAGTCGTCGTCTTGGCGCCCGTGCTGCTCATTGTCCTTGCTTGCATCTTGGCGATGGCAGTCGATGTTGGCCACATGTGCGTGGCGAGGGCCCGCCTCCAGAACGCGGCCGATTCAGGGGCGCTTGCTGCCATGCAAGTCCTTGAGGCCGAGCGGAGAGATGGCACGTCGGAGGAATATGGCCGCGTTGCGGCACGCGAAGAAGGGAGAGCTTTTGCAGGGCTTAACACTAGCGGAGCGGGGTTCACAATCGAATTTGGCTATATTGACGAAGGCGGCGCGTTCGTGGTACTGGCAGATGACGATTGCACACCCGCCTCTGCTGCTAAGGCCTGCGTTACTCGCGATGAGGATGCGCCGGATGGGGAGCTGGCACTGTTCTTCGCACCCCTGCTGGGGATGAAGTCCACCGAGGTAAAGGTCGATGCCGTTGCTGAGGCGAGTTGCAACGTTCGGGGATTCGCCAGCGGCTTGCGCCCGTTTGCTGCCTGGGAAGGCGACATCATGGCCATTGGGGAATCGATGACCTTCTACGAACATGAGACGATCGCACCTGGCAACTTCGGGCTTCTGGACCTCGATGGTGGCAGCAATCCGACCGGTGACTTAGAGGACTGGATAGTCAACGGCTACGACGACAAGATCGAGCTGGATTCGGAGACAGGCCACCTCTGGATAGAGGGGAATCCCGGCTTCCGCGCAGCCTTGAAGGACGAGCTACAGGCCATAGAGGGCGACCCCATCAACATACTCGTTTATGACGATGTGACTGGCTCGGGCAGCAATGCCGAGTTCCGCTGCATCGGTTTTCTTGGCCTCACGATCGTGGACAGCAGGCTTACGGGCAACGAGAAGTACATAGAGGCCCAAGTGACCGATTTCACCACTGTCCACGGCGTGCTCATGGACGGAGGGTGGTCCAGCCCGAACCTGGGCAAGGCCTGGCTCGCACAGTGAGGGCTTGGGCCAAGTGCGCGTCTGCCTGCCGAGAACGCCCCGCTTCCCCCAAGATGGCCGAGTTGAATGGTCTGTCCCGCCTTCGTGGTTGCTGATTGATGCTCGCTTAGCCCACGCTGCAGGTCATTGGTAATCCCCACGTAACGCTTACCAGTAGCGCCTTTGAGCACGTACACAGTGAGCATGCTCAGAGCTGGGAGAATCGGACAAGAGAAGTGGTGGAGGCGGCGGGAATCGAACCCGCGCATTTCGCCAAGTCTCTGCAACAGGCACTTAGGGCACGTAATCCACCATTCCGAAGGCACTTAGGATGAGCCACGCACGCGGCAGCATCCATATACACCGTGTTTATACCACACTTGCGCGTAACTGTCAACGTGCTATCCTTCGGCCCGGGGGCGCTTTTCTCTTGACAATCTGCACCTGGTGTGCGAGCATATAGGTTGCTGAAGGGTCAAGAAGAGTAGCCGAGCGGAGCCAAGCCAGCAGCTGTGGGGGCTGCAAGGCAGTTCAATCACGGCCCGCACGTGCTACCACTTGGCAGCATCTTCCCCGCGTGGGGCTGGCCTGGAAACCACGTGGGCGGCGGTCCCGACGAGGTGAGGTCCGCAAGAGGGCGGAAGACCGGGGATTGGTCATCTGTCTTATTGCGGGCCTTTTTGTTAGAAGGGGCGGAATGATGGGAAGTGTTGGAGCTAAGGTCGCCTGGGGCGACAGCAAAACGGTGAAGCAGGTTTTTGGCCTGTGCCCTGACCGGGTGCGGGAGTTCGTGGATTCTGGAGCCGTCCGCAGTGTCAAGTTCGGGGAGTCCCGGCAAGCAGGGCGCTTGTACTGTCTTGGCGACATCGAGCGGGCGCTCTTGGACCTGGCCGAGGGCCGCGAGCTTCGGCGTCCTCGCCGCGAGGCACGGCGCACCCCCGGTTGAACTGGTGACCTCTGCTGAGCAGGGAAGGCGAGGCCCCGGGGCGGCAGGGGGCAACGCCTGGCGGACCTGCTGAAAGGGCAACGGATGACCCCTTACACAGATGGGCACCAGGGGCAGCGTGGCCGCGACAGGTGCCATGCTCAGAAGGGCCGATTTCAGAACTTCGGGATTTGCCCCTGAGAGGCCGCCCCCCACACGAGAATGCACCGAACAAGTCAAGGTTCAAGGGCCGGATCAGACAGAAGGGGGTGGCGCATGTGGTGCATGGAGCCAAGCGAGCGATATTCTGCTGAGGAGCTTTGGGATGCGGATAATGCGTTCACTACCTGTGATGATGCTGATTTGCGCCTTTTGGTAGCCAAGGCGCTGAGCCGTGCTCCGAAAGAGGTCGCCGATTTTGTCTATTGTGAGTGTTTGTTGCAGGTGGTACGCATGAGCGACAAAGGTGTGTATTTTAGCGCAAGAGATTGGGGACGGGACCACCACATCATATTCTCTGAGGCTCTATTCGGTGATGCTGAAGACCAGGCTATAGAAACCATTCTGCATGAGGTGGCGCACGCATATTGCAGGCACGTGCAGCCAAGATGCCATCCTGAACTCTCGGTTGAACAGACAATGGCTCAAGAACATGAAGCCGACGAGGTTGCTGCGGGTTGGCTGGAGATGTCAACAGAAGCGTTTACAAGTCGCAGGCTTTCGGGAGGAGCTTCAGATGAGGACACGTCGGGCGAGTGATCTTGCTTGAGGACGGACCCTTGGGGGGAGGGCGATGGCGGCACCCCTCCTTCTGTACACTGACCGGCCCGCGCAATTTTGGGCTGGAAAATCCGGGCAGCGCTCACAGCGGCCCTGGGATTCGTATGTAGCCACGAGAGGGCCTGAGATGGCCGGAGAGGCCAGATAATTGCGAAACAAACAAACACTTGACAACGTGCTCGGAAAGCGCTATAA
>SDBU01004018.1_pt1 | contig 18381 bp, 19 predicted proteins | sample 2277071 | NCBI WGS metagenome assembly SDBU01 (sample SAMN10397929, study PRJNA504765) | marine sediment metagenome | isolation source: marine sediment core GS08_GC12, 126 cmbsf | place: Arctic Ocean: Gakkel Ridge, Loki's castle | collected 2008 | reverse complement strand
TCCAGTGTAAGGCTCATCCAGGAGCAGGAGGGAAGGGTCGTGAATTATGGATCTGGCAATGGAAAGGCGCTGCTTCATTCCTCGAGAGAAAGTGCGAACAGTATCGTGCAGGCGGGTCTCCAAACCTACCTCTTCTATTACTTTTTTAATCTCTTTTTCTATATTCTTGACCTCGTAAAGTCCGCCGTAAAATTTAAGATTTTCATGAGCGGTTAAGTTCTCATAAAGAAAAGTATAATGAGATAGCATACCAATGTTTTTCCGCAGAGTCTCCTCTTCTTTCCTAAGATCGAACCCACCTATCCTCCCCTCTCCAGAGCTCGGTTTCATCAGAGTAGATAGTATCTTGATGAGAGTCGTCTTTCCTGCTCCATTAGGACCGATAATGGTTACAAACTCTCCTTTTTTCACTCTTAGATCTACTTCTTCCAAAGCAACGATGTTCCCAAAAGATTTACCTATGTCTTTTACCTCTACGATCCATTCTCTCTTATCGGATCGCTTTTTATCTTGCATCTTTATTCGGCTTCGTACTTGGAAGGACATTTAGCCATAATCTTATCAGCCGCAAAGATATCCTCTGGGGTGTACCTTCCTTCAACTACTACCTCAGCCCCACCTTTGAAGGTGTCTGGAGCCACTCCTTTGTGGATTATGGGGAGTTTGTTTTGCTCGTCGATGATAGTAAAATAGAGTGCGCCCTCTTTGGAGTCCCACCGAATGGATCCGTCTAATACTTGCCCGGTCACCCTTACCGCTTCCCCATAAGCTTCATCTCCTCTATTCTTAAACTCACTCACGGTGAGATAATAAAGAGCTGTCTTCTGGATCCCACTATAGACCAGATAGATTATGGCTATAGCGATGATGACTCCTCCTACCACAAATTTCAAATTCCTCTTTCTCATTAGTATTACCTATAATTTATTGCTTAGACTTTTTCACCTGATTGTCCGAACATCTTTTAAAAAGTTCCTTCGCATCATTTCCTTTTTTACTCATTCTCCTTTCCCTCAGTTTACAGGGATGCTTCTGGCAGCTCCCGAAGCTCTCTGTAAGTAAATACTGGCCCATCCTTACAAACATACCTGCTGCCAATATTACACCTTCCACATTTACCAATTCCGCAGCTCATCCGGCGTTCCAGGGAAGTAAAGATTCTCTCCGGGCTAAAGCCTAAGTCCAGTAGCGGTGGCATGGTCCACTTTAACATGATGGGAGGACCGCAAACCAGGGCAATGCAATTTTCAGAACTCGGCAGCACCTCCTTTAGCACGTTTGGTACCAATCCCACTCGACCTTTCCAGCTCTTATCTTCCTTGTCCACAGTGATGTGCATATTGATGTCGTTTCTTTCCTCCCACTGCTTCAGTTCAGATTTATAAATGAGTTCACCGGGACTGCGGGCACCATAGATTACAGTGATATCTTTAAATCGGGATCTGTTCTTCTGATGAAGTAGGTATCTGATAGTTGACCTTAGGGTGGTGAAGGCAAATCCCCCACTAACAATGAGAATGTTTTTATCTTCCATGGCCTCTAAAGGATAGAAATTGCCATACGGTCCCCTTATCCCTATCTGGCTTCCCTCTTCCAAACTGTGAAGAGCAGTGGTTACCACTCCGGTGGGATATCGCTTCAGAGTAAATTGTAGGTACTCATGGTCAAGAGGGGATGAGGCAATTCCAATAGGACTTTCCCCTGCTCCCAGAACGGAAAGCATGGCAAATTGGCCACAGATGAATTTAAATCTCTCCCTGTCTTCTTTATTTAAGAAGACTAACTCAAAAGTCTTAATATCCTTGGCTTGGTTCTCGATGACGATTTTTCTTATGGTGACCGGCTTAGGATGGTAAAGATTATTCATTCTCTATTTCCTCGATAATCTCTCTTATATCTATATTCACCGGACAATTTTGAATGCAGCGGCCACACCCGACACAGGCTGTCTGGTCATGCATTTTTACAAAGTAGTTGAACTTGTGCATCACCCTCTGCCTCATCCTTTCCTTGTTTGAAATTCTGGGATTGTATCCTGAGGCCTCCCGAGTAAACCCGGGGAACATACAGGAATCCCAGCTCCGAACTCGCTGGCCGCGAGAATCCACCTTCTCATCGAGAAGAGCAAAGCAGTGACAGGTAGGACAAAGATAGGTACAAATGGCACAGCCAAGACATCTTTGGTGAACCCGATCCCACAAAGGTGAGCTAAAGATCTTATCTAACTTCTCTCCTAATCCTTCGATCACTACCTTTGATTTAATCTTTTCCTCAGCCTCTTTTTTGATTTCAGCTAACCTGTCTCTGTCCCCTTCTTGGGCATCCTGGAATAGATCGTCCTTTTCCATCAAACCTTTTCCGGCCTGGGTTACAACCTCAACAAAATATCTCTCATCCCCAAGATCCACCATCAGCAAATCCAGGCAGGTTTTTTCAAAGGGGCCAGCTCCGATAGAGGTGCAAAAACAGGTACTCTGTGGATGAGTACAGGCCATACCCAAGAGGAGGGTTCCTTTACGCCTCTCGACATAATAAGGGTCCTGGTAATCTTCGCTGTCGAACACCTTATCAAGCAGAGCTAAGTTTTTAGCGTCACAGGGTCGAATAGCGAAGACAACTCTGGGTTTCTCGAGAACGCGGTCTGCTCCCTTTTCTATTTCACCTTTTCGGAAGGTAAACAATGCCTCACTTTGAGGAAAGAATATATCCTTGGGCGTTTTTTTAGTATTAAAGAAATCAAAATAGATTTCCTGGACCGAGTTGATTGGATGAAAGGAAACTAACCCGTTCTTTTTCACTGGAGCCCATATTTCATAATCTTTGCCCAGATCCTCTAGCCATCTACCTAGCTGCTCTTTTTTGATTATCTTCCCTTTCAATCTATCACCTTGTAGTAAATCCTGAAGTTTTCATCTGTATCCCCCCGCAGTCTATTTTACGAACTCCTGTGGATCGTCAATTTTGAAGGTCGCCATTGGGGGCAGCTCTTCTAAATCGATCCCCACTTCATAGCCGTAGAGTTCCTTCACATCTTTTTCTGTCTTTTTATTGAGTATCCTCAATTCAACATTCATGGGGCAAACCTGACTGCAGGCTCCACAATCCACACAGCGCCCCGCCGTATGTAAAGTTCGCACTATGTGAAATATGAGCGTATCTGAGAGATGGGGAGTTCTGCCAAACCAGGTAGGCAAGCTCTGGTCAACAAAACATTCTGGACAATAGCAGGATGGACAAACATTTCGGCAGGCATAGCATCTAATACACCTGCTGGTTTCATCGTTGAAATAGTTCCATCTCTCATTATCTGACTTTGAGGTGAATTCGTCAACATCAGAATACTCATCGGTTTTGGGTTCGGGAATCTCCTTGCCAATCAAAGTATCATAAAGAACTGGGTTTCTATGCTTACAGCTTCTGCATGATGCGTGCAGAAGTTTGTCCTTCTCCAAGGTCTCTTTAAATCCTTCCCCCTTTAGAACAATTTGGCTATCGCTCTCCACACCTTCCAGAAGTTCCCTGCAGTCCAGAATGTCTTCAATTTTCTTTCTATCAATTATTCCCGGACAGGGAACTCCAATAATAAAGATATTTTCTCTCTTAACCTGTTTTTCCTTAATCAGTCCCACGATTGACCGACTATCGCAACCCTTAGCTACGATACCCACCTTCCCTTTCACCGTTTTCAAATAGCAGGAAAGGTTATTGTCGCATCTGGAATTCCAGATCAGTCTTTTGGTCTCATCCGGTTCTCTAATGAAGGCTGGTCTGGTTCGAAGAGGTAAGGTTCCCCTTTCATAACCGATGATTACATCTACTTTCTTGTCGGTCAAGAGTTTTTCTGCTATTTCTCTTAACTGTTTCTCGCTCTGTTGCATTTTAGATTTCTTTCACAAATTTTTTGCTTGGACCAAGGGTCTTTATCTCCTCGGTCATCTCTTTTATTACCTGAGAAAACCTTTCCCCTTCTGCGGCTGATATCCAGCTAAACTGAACTCGTTCCTTTTCAACGCCGATGAATTCTAAGATTCTCTTGAGAATGGCAAATCTTCTTCTAGCCACCAAATTACCACTGATATAATGACAATCTCCCGGATGACATCCGGAGACAAGTACCCCATCCACACCGTGCTGAAGACTCTTGATAATAAAGTAGGGATTCACCCTTCCCGAACAAGGGACCCGGATAACTCGAACATTCGGGGGATACTGCAACCTACTGATACCAGCTAAATCAGCCCCGGCGTAACTGCACCAGTTACAAAGAAAAGCGATAATTTTAGGCTCCCATTCTGCCTTCTTGGCATCCACCGTCTGGTCTTCTTTCACTTTCTAGCACCTCTCATCAAATTTCCCGCTATCTGGTTAAAATGAACTTATGACTGAGAAGATCTCATCATCAGTAAATCCTCTCAGGTCGAGGGCGCTTGATCTACAGTTGGCCACACAAGCACCACATCCCTTGCACATGGCCTCAGTGACAACAGCCGCTCTTATTCCTCTTTTTTCATCAACTGTTTTCACCTCTATCGCCTTATAAGCACACAGAGATTCGCACATACCGCAGGCACTACATCTGCTTATATTGACCGTGGCTACTGTTCCCTCTGCTTCAATTTCATCTTGGCTGAGAATTACCGACGCTCTGGATGCCGCCGCATTTGCCTGAGTAATGCTCTCGTCCAGGAACTTGGGGCTATGGGCTAATCCACAGACAAAAATTCCCTCGGTAGCAAATTCTACTGGCCTGAGTTTCACATGGGCTTCCAAGAAAAACCCGTCGTCATTCAAGGGCACCTTTAGCATCTGGGCCAAAGATTTGTTTTCCTGGGAAGGGACGGTGGCTACGCTCAGCACAACCAGGTCCGGCTGAAGAATGAGCTTCTCTCCCAGGATCTCATCGGTTACTGAAACCTTGAGATCACCTTTATCTTCTACAACCTCCGGCTTTTCATTTTCATTATAACGAATAAAAATCACACCCTTCTTCCTGGCACTCCGGTAATAATCCTCCTTGAATCCATAGGTCCTCATATCTCGATAAAGAATAAATACCTGGGCCTCTGGATTTGACTCTTTGATTTTCAAAGCGTTCTTAATACTCTCACTACAGCACACTCGACTACAATAGGGTCGGCTATCTTCTCTTGAACCTACGCACTGAATCATCACTACACCTTTGAGATTACCAATTTCGGTGCTCTTTTGTCTAAGTCTTTCTTCCAGTTCCATCTGGGTTAATATGTTCTTGTTCTTTCCGTAGAGATACTCCTCTGTCTTGAGTTCCTCCCCTCCCGTAGCTACTATAATGATCCCGTGTTCTAGCTCTTCTCCGGAGGTAAGGGTGGTCTTAAAATTTCCAATATAACCGGATATCTCTCCTAGCTTGGCATTAGTAAATACCCTAATCAGTTCGTTATCGCTTATCTCATTTCTAATATTCCTTAGGAACTGTTGAGTGTCTTCCCTCTCTAAGATATAGTGAATATTCTTCGTGAGTCCACCTAGCTCTTTTTCCTTTTCCACCAGATATACCTCAAAACCCTGACGGGCGAGCGATAATGCAGCACTCATACCAGAAATTCCTCCTCCTATGACCAGACCTCGAGGAATCACGCTCAAATGTAGCCTCTGTAAAGGCTCAAGTTTGGTAGCCTTGGCTACAGCCATCCTTACTAAATCCTTGGCTTTTTCAGTAGCCGCCTCTGGCTGTTGCATATGCACCCAGGAACACTGGTCACGAATATTAGCCATCTCAAAGAGATATTGATTAAGTCCTGCTTCCCGTATCGTTTCCTGAAAAAGAGGCTCGTGGGTACGTGGAGAACAGGAGGCCACTATAACTCGGTTGAGATTATGTTCTTTTATCTTTTCCTTGATTATCTCCTGAGCGTCCTGGGAACAGGTATAAAGGTTGTCCGTAGCGTAGACGACCTGGGGAAGAGTTTGAGCATACTCAACTACTGCGGGTACGTCCACTACCCCACCGATGTTTATTCCACAGTGACAGATAAAGGCTCCTATCCTGGGAGGTTGACCTCTTGCATCAATTTCCGGAGGATATTCCTTCTTGATGACCATAGTCCCCCTTGCTGAAGCTAGATCTCCCTGAACAAAGGAAGCGGCCCCGCTTGCTTGTATGACTGTCTCCGGAATATCCTTGGGCCCCTGGAATGCCCCACAAACGTATACCCCAGCCCTACTTGTCTTTACTGGGGAGAAAACATCAGTCTGGCAGAATCCGTATTCATTTAGTTCTAAGCCCAGCCTTCTTCCAAGTTTCTGGATCTTCTCCGAAGGGCTAAGCCCCACCGATAAGACCACCAGGTCAAATTCTTCTTCCACAATTTCTCTTCTATCTTTTAGGTATTTTATCTTCAAATTCTTGGTCCGTTGCATCTGTTTTAGGCTGGAGATCATACTTCTAATATATCTAACTCCGTATTCCTTTTGAGCTCTTTCGTAGTATTTGTCAAAATCCTTACCAAAGGCCCTCAAATCCATAAAGAATATAGTAGGCTCAATTTCCCTCTCATGTTCCTTGGCAATAATTGCCTCCTTGGTTGCGTACATGCAGCATACCGAAGAACAGTATCCTTTATTGCAGGAAGGGTCTCTGGAGCCGACACATTGAATAAAGGCGATCTTTCTGGGATGTCTTTGGTCGCTGGGACGAAGTACCTGTCCTTTATTTGGGCCAGAGGCGCTTAGGATACGCTCAAATTCGATACTGCTAACCACGTTGGGATACACTCCGTATCCAAATTCACCCTTGAGAGTGGCGTCGAATTCTTCGAATCCGGGAGCAAGGATCACCGCTCCAACGTCAAGATTTAATATCTGCTCTTTCTGATTGAAATCTATGGCATCAGCCTCACAAAACTCCTTGCAGACTTCACACTTCTCAGTAAGAAAATGGATGCAATTCTCCTGGTCAATCACTGCCTTGTTGGGAATGGCCTGTGGAAAAGGTATGTAAATAACCGAGCGCTGTCTTAGATTCTCGTCAAATTCAGAAGTTATGGGTTTTATCTCTTTCTTGCAGATTTCCTCAGGCTTGATTCTTTCTGCGGGACAGACAAATTCGCAACTTCCACAGCCCAGGCAAATTTGAGAGCGCTCTTCGAAAGGAGGAACGACCTCCCGGGAAATTCCCCGCTTAGCAAAGCCAATAACGCTCCTGTCCATTCTCTCCTGACACATCCGAATGCACAGGCCGCATAGAAGACAGTCCTCATCCCTTTTAGGGAACCGAGTTTCCTTGATTCCCAGTTCATCAGCTAACTCCCGGACTTTTTTTGAATTTGGACAACGAGCCAAGAGCAGCTCTACCATTATATTCCTAGTTCTTATAACTCTCTCAGAATCAGTGTGAACTACCATGCCTGGTCGGGCTTCGTACTGACAGGATGCCTGGATCTGGGAACGACCATTCCTAGTTATCTCTACCAAACAAATGCGACAGGCCCCATATGAACTTAAAGCTTTGTGGTGACAGAGAGTGGGTATCTTTATTCCGGCAGTCTCGGCCGCTTGGAGAATAGTAGTCCCTTCTTTTACACTAAGGCGCTCTCCATCAATGGTTAGTTCTATCATTCTTCTTATCCTTTATCCTTTATCCTTTATCCTTTATCCTTTATCCTTTTGCTATCCCATCGATAGATTATTTCCCCTCTTTTATATTCATAAACAAAATCTACTTCGGGATAACCTGCTGCCAGAACAAGCAAGGTTTCCTTAATGTCCCCTAGAGGTTTGCAGTCAGGATGACTGTATTGAAAAGTGGCTCTAATTCTGGTCTTCTTTCCTACTTCTGAACTTATTTCCAGTTTACCTCCGGTCTCCCTGGCTGCCTGGTCTAGAAGGGGAAGACCCAGACCAACTCTGCGAGTAGCCTTGGTAGTAAAGAATGGATCCAATGCTTTCTTAACCGTCTCTTCATCCATCCCTTGACCATTGTCCTCTATCTCGACAGTAAGACAATCTTTTTCAATATTTTCCTCTATCCTTATTTTAACCCTCCTGGCTAAGGCTCGAATAGAATTTTCTACTATATCAAGGATATGTAAAGATAGATCTTCCATGCTCTACTCAATGATCGTCTTTCGACCCTCTTTACCTATTAGTGCTTTCTTGGTCTCTTCGACACTTGCCTCTTCCATCAAGAACGAAGAGAAGCTCCTGCCTATATCCTCCAGACAATGGGCATCAGAAAAGGTGAGGAGGGGAAAGTCATATCTTTGAGAAAAACTGTATCGCCTCTCCCGAGAGGCTAAAGAAGATATCTCCAGAGCGTCAAGAGTTAGTCCCTGGGGGACAAAGCCCAACTGGCCAATGATGCTGAAGCTCTGGCGATCAATGTGAGAAGCAATTGCGAGGCCTCCTAAGCGGTGAATAGTATCTACAATTTTCTCCACGGAGAGTCCCGTCGCTCCAATCAACAGCCTCTTATTAGAACCAATAACCCTGTCATATTCATCAGCCACTGTCTGTTCACCAAAGAGATTTTCGTCATTCTCACCAGGTAGGTTCTTGTAGATTATGTCTTGAATATCCTGTAAGGCAGTCTTTTTGCCAAAAAATCCTAAAATGTGAACCTCCTCCTGAGAGGTTATCTCAATCCCTCCCATAACAGTCAGTCTTTCTCTTTTCCCTACCATTCTTACAGCTTCAACATTTTCAACCGAATTATGATCGCAAATACCAATCATCTGCAAATTTTGCTTCTTTGCCTCTTTAACTATAGCCATAGGAGACATGGTCGAGTCAGCGCAGGGGGATAGGCACGTATGAAGATGCAAATCCGCCCTGAACCACCTTAACATTACCTCGTTCCAAAAATGCCAGCCTCGTATAGTCTCCCTACTAGTTCAAAGGCAGGCAGCTTACTCACCATAATGGGGATACCTTCATTTTCAGCCTTCTTGATAGTGTCGTTCTCGGGCTCTCTTCCGTTTATGATAACGATTGCGGCGAGATTATTCAGGCTGGCTACTCCAACTATGTTGTGGTGAATCTGAAGGGTAACCCAGAGGTCGCCAGCTCTTCCATTGGCTATCACATCACTCAAAAGATCACTGACATATCCACCCCTTATCTCACGATTCAACTCATGAGCTGCACATTTAATCTCTAGGTCAAACTTCTCAATCAGTTCACTTAACTTCATAGCTCACACTCTCCCTTTTGGTAGCGACATAGATTTCCAGACGGGTTCCCTTTCCCACCGTCGAGGTAATATTCATTTCATCGGCACATTTTTTAATATTGCTTAAGCCCAACCCCGCTCCAAACCCTAGCTCTCTAACCCATTCAGGGGCGGTCGAATAGCCAGGTTGCATAGCCTTCTTGATATCGGGAATACCAGGACCGGAATCCTCTACTTCAATTCGAATCTGATTAGGATCCACTTTAACTATGATCTCTCCACCCCGGGCATAAATAACAACGTTCATCTCTGCCTCGTACACGGCTATGGCGGCCCGACGCACAATATCAGGATGAGTTCCTAGGCGTTTTAGAGTTTTTTTGAGCGCACTGGAGCTTTCTCCAGCCCGATTAAAATCCTGACCCACCACATAGTATTGAAAAACCAGGCTGGTCTTATCAGCGATAATATCCTCAAAGATATGGCTTGCCCGGTAATGGCGAATCTCTTCTTCACGGTAATCAATTTCCAATTTTTGAAGTAACCCCCTGATGATGTCTTCTCTGGTAATTGTACCTACCAGCTCCCCACTTCCACGCTCAATCACCGGAAAATGGAAGAAACCATATTGCTCAAGCTTATTAATAGCGTGGATAAGCGGTTCATCAGCATACAGAGTTACTGCATTTTTGCTCATCTTCTCTTTTATAGCACAGTCCTTTTCCCCAGTCATTAGCCAATTGACCAGGTCTTCAACGCAGATAACCCCTGCCAATTTGCCTTGACTGATTACGGGTATACCAGAGATACGATTCGACCGTAATACTCCTCTAAATTTACTCATGAGCATCTGGGGATCTACAGTAATGAGATTTCTATTCATAGCCTGTCTGACCTTTAGTTCATATCCTAATTCTTGAATTTTAGGCACTTTTTGGTAAGTAATCATCCCTCTTCCCTATATTCGCTACACCCGGGTATTCCTTCTCTATACAGCCGTCCACTGGCCTCATATAAGCTAAAGTGAGTTGAAAGAAGTACAATGCCATTTTTTTTAGCTAACTCTGTGGTTTGGCTCTCAGTCTTTCTTCCTCGGACAAAACAGATGGCTGGTATTTCAGCTATCTCCGCTGTACGAATAGCTTGAGAATGAGTTAAATTCGTTAGAAGTAAACAGCTAGACCCGGTCGGAACACAGCATAATACTTCACTCATCAAATCGCAGGCACAGATCATTTCTGTTTCTCTATCTAGAGAGCCTCCTACAATTACCTCTGCTCTCAGAATCTCCTTTATCTTTCCCAAGTTCATCAAGCCCTCCGGTTACTCTACCACTACAGCCTTGAATTTACATACTTCAAAACAGACGCCGCATTTGGTGCATTTATCCTGATTTAAGTTAACAGGTTCTTTCCTTTCCCCGGTAATAGCGCTACTAGGGCAATTTTTAACACATAGAAGGCAACCCGTACATTTTTCACTATCTACTAGATAGTGAATTAATTCCCGACACACCCCCGCAGGACACTTTCGGTCTTTGATGTGGAAGTGGTACTCATCTTTAAAATAGCGAATGGTACTTAAGACCGGGTTAGATGCAGTTCCTCCTAGGGCGCACAGGGAGGCATCTGCAATCGCGGCAGATAATTCTTCAAGTAACTCCACATCGCCTTCTTTTCCTTTGCCCTCACAGATTGCGGTTAGGATCCGATACATCGCCTCCAGGCCCTCCCGGCAGGAAGTGCACTTACCACAAGACTCACCTCTCAGAAAGTCAACAAAATAACGAGCCACATCTACCATACAGGTATTCTCGTCCATGACAATCATTCCACCTGAGCCCATAATGGAACCGGCTTCGGTTAATTTCTCGTAATCTATGGGCAAATCCAGCAATTTCTCAGGAATACATCCTCCCGAAGGTCCTCCCGTCTGTACCGCCTTGAATTTCTTATCTTCCAGGATACCACCACCGATATCATAAATAACCTTACGTAGAGTAATGCCCATAGGAACCTCTATCAGTCCAGTATTTTTCACCTTACCCACCAGTGAAAACACCTTAGTTCCTTTACTGGTATCGGTCCCGATCTGCGAATACCATTTAGCCCCCCGATTAATTATCTCTGGGACGTTGGCCAAGGTCTCCACATTGTTAAGATTAGTAGGTCTTTCCCAGAGTCCACTTTCCACAGTATGAGTCTGCTTTAACCTTGGTTCTCCTACTCTACCCTCCAGGGAAGCCATTAGAGCAGTTGATTCTCCACACACAAATGCTCCTGCACCTCTATGCACACTGACGTCAAAGTCAAATCCAGTACCAAATATATCTTGCCCCAGTAGACCGTATTCTCTAGCCTGGTTGATGGCCTTTCTGATCCTCTCTACTGCTATAGGATACTCAGTCCTTATATATACGTAACCCTGATGTGCTCCTATAGCGTAGGCTCCGATAGTCATTCCTTCTATAACTGAGTGGGGATCAGATTCAACGATACTGCGGTCCATAAAGGCACCGGGATCACCCTCATCGGCATTACAAATGACGTATTTTATCTCCCCTTTAGCCCGGCGACACTGCTCCCACTTTCTTCCCGTAGGAAAACCCCCTCCACCCCTTCCTCGCAGACCAGAATCCTTAATCTCCTTTATTACCTCATCGGGAGTCATTGAAGTAAGAGCTTTAGCTAGGGCGCTGTATCCACCTCGGGCAATATATTCCTCAATTTTTTCAGGATCTATCAGTCCCCGGTTTCTCAAAGCAATCAGTCTCTGTTCTCTGAAGAATCCAATATCGCACATCTTCGGTACCGGAATCTTTTCCTTGGGAGGAACATACATCAATTCTTTTACTGGTCTACCTTTTAAGAAGTGCTCCTCCACCAGGTGAGGAATGTCCTTCTTAGTAAGCATCTGATAGAATATTCCATCCGGATGAACCACCATAATTGGTCCCTGGGCACAAAATCCGTTACACCCGGTCATCACAATTAGAATCTCGTCTTCTAGGTTATGCTTCTTGAGCTCTTTTTCTAAAGCTTCTTTTATCTTCAAGGATCCATTCGAGATGCAACCGGTACCGGCACAGACCATAAGATGCATTCTATATTCTGCCATTATACTAATACTCTCCTGGTAATATTGAATTCCTATGCAACTCGTTCACTTCCTATGGCCAGGGCGTATTTTGTAACGATCCTGCCAGCCAGAACATGCTCTAGGAATATCTCCCGAACCTTCTTTTCCGTTAGGTCAACATACTTGACCGGGGCTTTTCCTTTCAATTCAACAGTCATCATAGGCTCACGGCTGCAAAGCCCAGCGCAACCGGAACTGGTAACAATTACCTCTTTGGCATCTTTCTCTTCAATCAGGGCTAAAATAGCAGCCATTATCTTACGGGCCCCGGCAGCGATACCACAAGTCCCCATATGAAGAATGATTCTAGCTCGAGCAGCCCCCTCCCGCAAGATGACCATTTTTCTCATTCTTTCACTAATTTGTTCCAGATCTTCAGCTTTTAGTTTTACCATATTCTCTATCCCTTATACTTTTCTATGGCCTTTTGCATTTTGACCTGATTCATCTTCCCATACAAATCGTCCCCAATAGTAACGACAGGGGCCAGTCCACAGCAACCCAAACAGTATACGGCCTCCAGAGTAAAATTCAAATCAGGGGTAGTTTGACCAACTTTAATGCCTAAGTTGCGCTCCAGGCTTTCCAGTATCTTCTGGCCGCCCCTGACATGGCAGGCGGTACCCAGGCAAACGCTAATGAGGTGACGCCCCCGAGGCACCAGGCTAAAGGCATTATAAAAAGTGGCTATACTGTACACCTGGCTTAAAGGGATGTCCAATTCACCAGAAATGTACTTCAGTATATTCTCGGGCAGATACCCGTACTCGATGTTGATATCCTGGAGAAGGGGTACTAGAATTCTTCTTCCATTTTTGCTGTTCCCTATTAATTTGGTAATCTTCTCCAAATCCTTCTCCTCCAACTCAGGCTTGACTAGTTGTTCCTCCTGAGGCTTGTTTCTCACCGGGCAATTGTTCCAGCAACTACCACAACCGGTGCATTTGGATTCATCAACGAACCTGGGATTTTTTTTAATTCGTACCTTAAAGATGCCCGGTTCACCTTCAATCTTCTCTACATCTGCCATGGTAATGATCTCAATATTCTGGTGCCTTCCTGCATCTACCAGCTTGGGAGCCAGAATACACATAGAACAATCGTTAGTGGGGAAGGTCTTGTCCAGTTGGGCCATTGTCCCCCCAATAGCAGGACGCTCATCTAGTAGATATACCTTGTACGCCGATCCAGCCAGGTCAAGGGCGGCCTGAACACCTCCTATCCCTGCTCCAATGACCAGCACAGATCCTATTTTTCTTTTTTGCCTGGTAGACAAATTATTCATTCTCCTTTCACCAGATCAAGGGACGTAAGCAGTGGCAAAGGGTCTGTTATATGCTTGTTAAACCAATCCTTTCCATCAATTCCCAAGGCTAGTCCCAAAAGCTCAGTAAAATAGAAGATCGGCAGGCCATCTTTACCATAGCGCATATCTAGGTTAGCCTGACAGAGTGGACAGGCGGTAACTACAGCTTGGGCTCCTGCTTCTTCGGCCATCTCAATGATGCCTCTGGCAAGCTTTTCCACGATATCAACTCGGGTTAAAGATAAACTTGCCCCGCAACACTCTGTCTTATCTGACCAGGGGAGAGACTCTGCACCAATAGCTTCTATCAGATTATCCATGGTTTGGGGTTGCTCTTCATCATCAAATTGGGTAACTTCATGGGGCCGGACAATTACACATCCATAGTAAGGAACCAATCTTAGGTCTTTCAATGGATTACTAACTTTTTTCTTGATGGTCTCCAGACCAACACTATTATAAATGACATCGAGAAGGTGCTTGATTTTGAAATTGCCCTTATAAGAAATACCCATTATTTCCTCCATCTTATGGTTCAGTTTGGTATTCTCCTTTAGGACAATATCAGCTTTTTTAAACCGGCTGAAACAGGCGGCACAAGCAACAACCAGATCCATTCTTTGCTTTTCTGCCAGGATCAGGTTTCGGGCTGCCAGAGCCTGAGCGAGAAGATAATTGGTGCTGTGACCAGAACTTGCTCCACAACAATTCCAGTCCGGGATCTCAATCAACTCAAGCCCCAAACGCTGGCATACAGCCAAGGTAGATAAACCGTATTCCTTGGCGGTACCGTGAAGTGAGCAGCCGGGAAAATAGGATAGCTTCAAGCTTCACCCCTTTTGCTCTCGCCAAAGGCTCTAAAAATGGCGTCTAATTCGTGAATATTTTCTATGCGGCTAGGCAAGAGGTTTAATTTACCCTTACGAAACATCTTCATTCCCAATCCCATGTCTTCAAATGGATTTAAAGTCAACAATTTCAATACAGCCAAGAGAGATACCTCGTGAGTACGTCCGTATTCCCTGATGCAATTGAGAAAAACTCGGTGAAATGTCTGGATGACATCCTGCTGACTCCTGATACCATTTCTAATAGCCATCTCTTTTAGAGCATCCATTATGGTTGGCAGGTCTACTTCATTAGGACATCTGGTGGTGCAGGTCTCACAGGAAGCACAGAGCCAAATAGTGGAACTAGAGAGAACTCTTTCCTCTAGTCCAAGTTGAACCATCCTGATGATTTGATTAGGCATCCAGTCCATGGCAAAGCTAATAGGACAGCCAGCGGAACACTTCAGACAATGATAACACTGGCGTAGTTCCTTGCCACTTTTTTGCTGCACCAGTTCAGCAAACCCAGGGTCAAGTGTTTCCTCTTCGCCGGTTTTAGTGATAGTGATGGCTTTCACTTGCTTTATCCTCACATATCTTTTTGCTCTTTTTAGTTTGAAAACTAATTTCTAGTTAAAGCAGCCCAGATAATCCGCGGAAAATTGAACCGGATTGAGGCCACCGGCCATCTTAGTTCTTTCTTCTTACAAATGGTCGAATTGTTAAGGGAAGAAAATCTGGCTCCCAGTCTGTTCATCTCATTTTCTCGTACTTGTTCGTTTTTGATTAATAGTATGTCATCAATCCGGTGCATAAGCCTTATAGCTTCTTTGATCCGTATCTCTATTATTTGGCCCTCTTTTGCTCTTAGTAAGCCGTGTTCTATTTTTAAGTGATTGAGTTGAAGGGCAGCTTCGTAGGTAGAGGTAACCAATTCATCTCGGCTCATCCATTTGGTCTCGTAGTTGAGCATGTATTTCCAACTGGGTGCCAGCAATGCTTGTCTGTGTTCTTCCAGGGTTTTGTAAAATAATCTATAACCATACTTTTGAGGATTTTCGAAGGCCCGGCTCCCTGGATCTAAAAAAGGGGCCAGGGGAGAAATATAGGGGTGAACTCTACCACTTCCATTTTTAGTGTACTCTTTCAGTAAGGTCTCGCAATATTCAATTGTCTCCTGCACGGACTGCGGAGTCTGTCTGGGCAGGCCGATCATGAAAAACAGATCTACTCGCCTGCACCCTAGCTCTAAGGCGTCCTCAATGGTTCTCTCTAAGCTCTTGTTATCATAAGCTCTTCCAAAAGCCTTGCGGATTTCTTCATCATGTGACTCAGGTGAAATCTGGATATTAAAGCTGGAGATAGAACCCGCTATCATTTCTAAGAATTCTCTCGAACCTGGCCAGAAGAGTTCTAGAACTATGTGATTGTTGATTTGCCTGCTTCTGATTTCACTTAATAACTTTTCCACATAGCTTTCGCCTGCTTGGCGAATATCTCCCAATATGAATATGGGACCCTTTATATAACGCGAAATCAAAGTAATGTCTTGAGCTAACAACCCAGGATTCCGGTAGGCTGGCAAGTCTCGCCCACATATATTCTTGTATGCATGAGCTGCTCCACCGCAGGTCACGCAGTTATATTTACATCCACGCCACGGCAATACAGCCACAATGGGATAGTTGAACCAATCCTGGAAGGGCAAGTGCCCGGTGAGATCGCTATATCTAGCACTCGACCTCATTACACTCCTATAATCAAAGGAAAAGTCGTCTAAATCAAGAGGTACATAGGAAAATCCATTTACCCGGATTCCGCTACCATCTTCTCGCCAGGTCAAATTGGGAACACTCTCGAGAGATTCCTTCTTCCGAATCACCTCAAGAAGCTGTCGGAGTGGCTCTTCCGCCGAATCACCTCGCAGCACGTAGTCAACCTGAGGATATGAAAGGAGGTCTTGGTGGTAATATGAAGCTGACAGTCCTCCGAAGATGACCGGAGTGTGGGGATGGTACTTCTTAATGATTCTAGCCAGCTCTAGGCTTCCGTGGGCATGAGGTAGCCAATGTAAATCTATGCCAAAGGCCAAGGGACTTAGTGACTTAATTAACCTTTCCACATCAAATCTCTTACTCTTGAGCATCTTTAGGGCAACATTGATAATGCGCACTGAATATCCATATCTTTCCAAGTAATCAGCTATGGTCACAAAACCAATAGGATACATCTCAAAGATTGGGGTAGAAGGAACTACGTCACTGATAGGTCCATATATGGAAGCCTTCTTTCTAAAATCGTACACACTTGGAGGATGGAGGAGAATCAGATCCGCTTTAGGCATGCACTAGCCTCCTCTAAGAAATATACTTTCACAACATTATACCAGAATTATATTCTTTGACAAAATACCGAATTGAATCATCTAAAATCTAACCGAATTCTGCTACCATAGTCCTCGGTGAGATATAAAATACCAGGGAGAGGAGAAAATGGATATGCACTCAAGAAACCAATACCTTAGAGAGCTGCAACAAAGATACTTAATGGCCAAGTCAAAAAAGGAGAAGTCTTCGATTCTGGATGAGTATTGCAGGAATACTCACCAGAATAGGAAATACGTCATCAGCAAGATTAACTCTTTCATCTCCTCAAGGCCCAAGATAAGAAAGAAAAGAAAACAGATCTATGATGGCTATGTAAAGGCCGCCTTAGCAAAAGTTTGGAAAATCTTTGACTATCCGTGTGGCCAAAGACTTCTCTCCCCTATTAAAGAACGAGGTCTCTAGACTCCGGCAGCTATAGGAGATCTTTATTCCCAATGAAGTAAGAGACAAATTAGGGCGAATCAGTCCGGCTACGATTGATCGCAAACTGAAGCATCAAAGGGAGATGCTCCATCTAAAGAGAAACCGCACCAGACCCAAGCCTTCTTCGCTGCTGTATAAGAGGATACCCATTAGACTCACCGAATGGGATACCTCCAAAGTAGGTTTTCTCGAAATAGACCTGGTAGTCCACTGCGGCTCTTCTACCCTTGGCCTGTACATCTCGTCCCTAAATATCGTAGAGATCTCTTCTCATCTGTGGGAAGCCCAAGCTATCATGGGGAAAGGACAGGATCCTACCTTTCGGGCTCTAAAGAGAATACGAGAAAGAACGCCTTTCAAATGGAAAGGAGTTGACTCGGACAATGATTCTGCCTTCATCAATGCCCACTTCATCAGGTACTGTGAGAAAGAGGATCTTGAGTTCACCCGCTCCAGACCTAATAAGAAGAATGACAATGCCTACATTGAACAGAAGAACTGGACCCACGTAAGAAAGACAGTTGGCTACCTAAGATATGATACTGACAAAGAACTCGCTCTCATGAATTCTCTTTATGAGAATGAGCTAAGACTCTACAAAAACTTCTTTTCTCCTGTAATGAAGCTTATCAAAAAAGAGAGGATCGCAGGCAAAGTAAAGAGAAAGTACGATATTCCCAAGACTCCCTATCAAAGGCTCATCGAGTCAGGACAAATCTCCGAAGAGGAAACCACAAATCTCAAAGTCCTTTACCGCCAGCTTAATCCGGCAGAACTTAAAAGAAAGATCGAGGAAAAGACTCATAGGCTCTACCGAGCTTATGAGGAGAAAAAGAGAACAAGAGAAGCTATTCCCTCTAAGAAACAAAGACCCCGTTCGGTTAGAAATTACATGATTCAACCACTCTCAATTGGGTTAGGGGGTTAAATGATTTGACACGAATACTACAAAGAGGGGAAACTCAAAGAATATGTTTTTAACCCGGAGAAGATGAGGAGTTTACCAGAAAAGCCCTTCTGTATAATCTCAAATGTCTAAAGAACAACATAAGAGCCACGGACGTGCGTCCCTTTCAAGTAGCAGGCACACCCCACCAGAGATCTTAAGCATTCGATTAGGGCAGAGGAAGTACCCGCACCTCAATGCCT
>SDBU01004017.1_pt1 | contig 18381 bp, 17 predicted proteins | sample 2277071 | NCBI WGS metagenome assembly SDBU01 (sample SAMN10397929, study PRJNA504765) | marine sediment metagenome | isolation source: marine sediment core GS08_GC12, 126 cmbsf | place: Arctic Ocean: Gakkel Ridge, Loki's castle | collected 2008 | reverse complement strand
TTCCCAAGCGATCTCCGGTACCAAAAGATGGTTTAAGACCACAAAAAGAAGGATTGAGGTGAGGAAATATTCCGCGCAGTAAATTAAGATTACGGTGATTTAAATAGCATTTCTTTATAATCAATTTATTTTCATCCACTATTTTCTCTTCTAAATTTTCCCCTTCAAATTTATTAGCAAGATTAGGCACGGCAAAAATTATTAAAAATTTTTCTTTGTCGTCCTTAACCATAAAAAAATAATTATCTTTTTCTGACTTTATAGAAGGTACATAAACCTTATATTTATTACCATAATATTTGTCAAAATATTGTAAAGTTTCCCCTTTATTCATTAATTTCTCCCTTTAAATTAAATAATATTATTTGATTTTCATACATTAAAGCTTTTATTGACTCTACTCCACCATTATAGGACATTTGCCCCTCTGAAACTAACCTTCCTATTACTCTACATATTATTCTATCAAAAACTTCAAATCTACTTCCTTCAGATAAAATTTTTCTTCCATCACATACTGGATCCCCACTTGAGGTAAGTAAAGAAGAGCTTGCAATTTGTAATAAATATTGTTCCATCACATAAGGAGAATCATTATGCCACCAAGGAAATCCAGAATAAACATTAGGGAATGCTCTTCCCAACATCAAATTAGTATGAGCAAATATTCGGTTCATAGGATACAAAATTAAATGACCTTGATTATCATTTTCCCCACTAAAAAATCTTGTTAATAAGGGTTATAGGTTTTCAACAATATTTACGTTTTCAGCTGAAACATCACCTCCTACATCAGCTCCCCAATTTTTAAATAGATATTCGTTAGCATTTCTAACTGCACAGTAATGTATTTGAGTAATCATCCCTTTTTCTTGATTCATTTCACAGAATTGATGCATCATATAAGAAATAAATTCCTTAGTTTCAGTAGATCTGAGATTAATCTTTTTTCTTTTATCATAGGCTTCTTGAAAAATCTGCCCAGCTCTTTCCTGACTAATTTTTAAACCATAAGGTTCCAATAAACCATGATCACTTGCCTTTGCTCCCCTTTCAGCAAAACAAGTATGTCTTATCCTTAAAGCTTCAACTAAAACAGTAATATCCTGCCCGGTTAGTTGAGAAATTTTTTCTACATTAGACTTCCAATTATCATCAAATAGATTACAATAAGCATCCAGTCGAAAAGTAGGTAAAAAAGTTATACCTTCTATACTATTTACCATTTTGTGATAGGTTAAATCATCTGCAGGGTCATCAGTAGTGAAAATAGTTTTGCCCTGATTTTCTTTACTATAGCTTGGGGTAACATATCCTTTTGTTTTAAACGATCATTTGCTTTTTCCCATACCTTATTTGCAGTTTCAGCATTTAACAATTCCTTGATACAAAACATTTTTCTCAAATCTAAATACATTCATTGATGGATATGATTTCCTTCAAGATTAGGAAAAACTTTACATAAGGCTGTCCACTTATCATAATCTGAAATTTGAGGATCCATGGCTAAAGCCAGAGAGAAACCAGGGAGTTTTGCAGCTAATTGAATAATATAATGGCCACAATTCTTATATTCTTCTCTTGTTTTGAGAACTTCGGCTCTTCAAATATTGGGAAAAAGTTTATTCTCTATAATCTACCTTAAATTGTGATGTGTATAGGCATTAATAATCCCCACCTCTTGCCTAAATAAAACCGCAATATCATGATATAATTTTATTACTTCAGTTGTATTTAATAATCAATTATCTTCTAGTATTTTTCTTCTATCTTTTCTCCAATTATTTTGATAATTTTTTAAAAGGTAGTTATCTATTATTTGATAGAATCTATATGAGAATAGATACCCAACTTCTCTATTTTATACATTTCTTTAAAAACCATGGTTGCAGCTCCAATAACGGTGCAATCTTTTCCTAAACTTACAGGTACAATTTTAGCAACTTTAGCAGAAACAGAAAAAGCCCTTTTTTGCACAGCCTTTTTCAAGGGTTCAAAAATAAGATTTCCTGCTTTAGTTACACCACCTCCTATAATTACCAATTCAGGATTAAAAAGATTGATAATATTAGCAACACCAGTACCTAAGTATTCTCCTGTTTCTTTCATAATATTTAGTCCCAATTTATCCCCTTGATTAGCTGCTGTAGCTACAATTTCCGCACTAATTTGATTCAAATCATAATTTACCAATTCAGAAATCAATGATTTCTCACCTTCTTTAATTGCCTTAATTGCTCTTTTTGCTATAGCAGGGCCAGAAGCCATGGCTTCAAGACAACCTTTATTGCCGCAACTACACTTCGGACCATTGTAATCAACAGTAGTATGTCCGATTTCTCCAGTACAATTACTTTCTCCATGAAAAAGCTCTCCATTGATTACTATTCCTGCTCCAATTCCCATTCCCACATTAATAAAAATAAAATTTTTTACTCCCTGTCCTTTTCCAAACTCAGATTCAGCTAAAGCCATGACATTATCATTATTATCGACAAAAACAGGAATATGAAATTCTTTTTTCAATATTTTTCTTAAAGGGGTATTTCTCCAGCCAAAATTTGGGTAAATGAGCATCGTACCTTTTTTATCTACTAAACCTGGAGCTGCTACTCCAATGCCAGTTATTTTTTTCCATTTTACTCCGTTTTTTTTATTAATATTATGGATAGCGGCTATTAGTTTTTCTATAATCTTATCTTTGTCTTGGTGCCGATTAGTAGGATATTCAATCCTTTTTTCAACCTTACCTAACAAATCAGTGATAACAATTGTAGTGCGAAGAGTCCCTAAATCAACCCCTATTGAATAATAAGCTTTGGAATTCAACTTAAGTAAAATAGCTCTACGACCCACTCTCGAAAAAGTTAACCCAATTTCTTTTATTAAATCTTTTCTAATTAAATAACCAACGATGCTGGAAACAGTGGAACGGGTAAGTTTAGTTATTTTGGAGACATCTGCACGAGAAATAGGGCCTTTATCTTTTATTAAATTTAAAACGAGGGAACGATTTATTTTTTGAACTAATCTAAGATTTCCTGTTTTAGTGTACAATACTTTATATCCTTTTTAAAAAATGTAAAAACATTATCTACTAATACAATTTTATTTTAACATTTTGACGGTACAAGAGCAATTGTATTAATATTTTCTTTAACTACCCCACTAAAGTTTACACTAACAAAATTTTATAAAATTAATTTAAAATTACAGTTTTTTTATGGAAAAGTAAAAGTATAAACACCTCTTAAAAGTAATTAAAATTAGTTTTAACACTTGCTGTTATATTTTTAATTTACTTTATATAATTTTAAGGCTAAATTAGTTTATTTTCTTTTTTAATTACATAATTTAAGTATATACGACAAAGCTTGTTTCGCAGCACCATAAGAATCAGGCAATGGTAATGCTTCTACGCCAATATAGCCATTATAGTTAATTTCCTTTAAAGCCAATATTATTTCAGAAAAATTTAGATGACCTAATCCGGGTGATAATCGATTACTATCAGCAAAATGTAGGTATGCTAAATAGGAAGAATATTCTTTTATTACTTGTCCAATTAGTTTTTCTTCTATATTCATATGAAAGGTATCTAAATGTAAACCGATTACAGAAGAATCAATTTTTTCTATAAATTCAACAGTTTGTTTAGCAGTATTTAAAAAATTTGTTTCGTATCGATTAATTGCTTCTAAAACAAGATTAACTTTTTTATATTTTGCGTACTCAGTACATTCCTTTAAACATACAGTCGTTCGCTCTACCGCAATCACTCTACCATTTTTATCTTCTGGTAGAATACCTTTAATCGTCCCAATTATTACTTTTGAATTTAATTTTGAAGCTAAATCAATTTGGTTTTTAATTCTTTGTACGGCTGCACTTCGTATTTTTTTATCAATAGAAGTAAAATAAATTTTATCGTCTATATATGCTTGCCCTGTTCCTATTGCAGATACAGTAAGATTATTTTTTTTAATAGCTTGTATAATTGAAGAATAATTAATTATTTTCGGATCACGAATATGGAGTTCAACGGCTTTATATCCAATTTCTTTTGCTTTATATATTTGTGTAATATATTCTCCTTGTAATATAATTGGCGCGAATTTTGATCCTGGGTTAGAAATTGTTACGCTCAAATTCATATTGTTTTCTCCTTTAATATTACTATTTTCCACTACTCTTTAAAAATATGAAGCTAAAATAAATAATTTAAATATATGGTCAAACTTTGGATAAATTTTACCTTAATTTCCCCTTATAAAATTATTTAAATTTATCACTATATATTTCTTGTATTTTAAGATCCATAAAATTTCTGTCTCCAGGTATCTTAGAAGCCATACAGTAAATATAAGAAATTTTACCAGCTGGACATCCAACATTAGGATGATACCCTTTTGGAATAGAAATCAAATCCCCATCCATAACCATAGCAACATCATAGGGATTGTCCATATTATCATATACACACTGTACTTCAAAGGCATTTTTCATATTAAAATATACATAAACTTCTTCCCGTTTTTCTGCGTGTTCATGGGGTGGCCAAGATGTCCATCCGCCCACATCACTTTCACATAAGCCCATCATTAAACGTGAACAATTGAAATCACTATCAATAAAATTCCAAACACTTCTTCTACAATTATTTTTCGCACTTCCATAGATTTTATGAGTATTTGGGTTCTTATCAATACTTAAAAAATCAATATATGAAAATTGTGTGTCTATTTTAGTTGGAGCACCAAAATACATGAGTATAGCATCTTTAGAGTAAAGTTGAATTCCTTTTCTTCTGGGAATATATATCATATCCTTAAAATTGGCTGTTCCCTTTTTATCTTCAAAATGGAAATCAGTGAATTATTTTAATACCTCTTAATAGATTATGGTAACAAAGGAAAATCCAATTTCAGTAGCAAGGTTAATGAATTCATTCACTCTTTGAATTATTTTTGTCTAATAGATCTACCTTTATCTTTTAGACATTTTTTCAATCCTCTTCGCTCGATCCGTCGAAATAATTTACATTTTAAGGTTATAATTTTCGAGACCCAACTTTAATTTTTTACATCCACCTGCATATACCACAATATAAAACAAATATTCTCCAAGTAACATTTACAAAATATTTACTCTAAAGCTGAGAAGTATTCTTGTTACATATCACTTGAAGTTTTTTATCTCGATACTTTGCAACATAGCAAAACCTTTTTCATTGTTTTTTCTACGTTGTTCGGTAAAACCTTCACACCATTTACCCTTTAACCATTTTTCTGCCATTTCAGCACCCATATCAAAGCTAACAACTTTTTTACCCATTGCTAAAACATTGCTATTATTAATTACAGATATTTTTTCTGCAGTATATACACTTTCACATGCAACACAGTAAACACCCTTGAATTTATTGACAATCATGCTCACACCTGCACCAGTCCCACAAATAACAATACCGCGGTCATAGTTACCAGATTGTACAGCACGTGCAAGATTAGATGCTGCATCAAAATAGAGCATTTGATCTTTTTGTTTTTGTTGTCCGACATCAGTAACGTTATATCCTATATTAATTAAATGATTTTTAACAACCTCCTTTAGCTGAAATCCAAAAAAATCTGATGCAATAACAATTTTCATAATTAATCCTCCAATTTTTTATTTTTTTACTACTCTTTAAAAATATGAAGCTAAAATAAATAATTTAAATATATGGTCAAACTTTGGATAAATTTTACCTTCTTCGCTTGACCTAAATACTGAGTTTTTTGTCATCTTACGTATTCTGATATGCTCTTTTCGTCCAGGTCTATAGTAGAGACAAAGTATCCTGGTGACCAGACGATGTTTTCTTTCCAGTATACCTTGGATAGCCAGGAAAACTTTTTCCTTAGTTTGCTGGCAGTTTGAGCTTTTATTCTACTTATTACTTCAGACACTTTATATTTGGGTGGTATTATCATCACCATATGCATATGATCTATCTGGATATTGTATTCAATGATCTCACAGCCAGGTAGACTTCTTAGTATTTTGGGAAAAGTTTTCTTAAGTACCCCGAGAGGCCAGGATTCAGGATACGGCGGCGATATTTGGATACCCATACTATGTGGTATTCGGTGCGATATGCACTATGTCCTGATAGTCTTATTTCCATAAGTACATTGTAACATATCGCCGCCTATTCATTCATCCACGGGCAAGCCCGTGGTATTCTGCCCTTCGGGGTAAGAAATAGGCCAAAAGTTGGTCTTCCTTCTCCTTTATATCATCATTTATTTTCGCTATTTCGTTTTCGAAGAACATACAGAGTTAAATTTGCTACTTAAGCAAAATATGTTGTATTAGATAGTTAGTTTTTGATAGATAATCATAATGTAGTATCTTTAAAATTTCACTTTAAGTTTTGAACATAAGGAAAGTAAATGATCTTAATTCAGTTTTAACTGCTTAACCATCCAAGGTATTGACTCAACTCCATGAAATTCATGTCCTCCATCATATAAATCGAGCTGTAAATTCTCTTTAGCATTTAATAATTCATAAGCATTCTTAACTAAAGAATATGCAGGTTCAATAGGGTAATAATTATCTTGTTTTCCCGATTCAATAAATTGTGGCCTAGGAGCAATTAATGCTGAAATGTCTGGCATATCACAATATTCCCCTATTTTATAAGGATGATGGCAAACACAATGTCCGATCCAAACTGTTTGAACGAATGTAGTGAAAAAGCCACTTAGAATTACAGCTTTAATTCTTGAATCCATGGCTGTTAAAAGTTGAGAGAGCCAACAACCTAAAGATAAACCTGCACATCCAATTCTTTTATTGTCCACCTCTTTTAAATCGCTTAATATATTAACTGCAACCATTAATTCAAATACTCTTAGACCAGTCAAATCTAAACCCATATGATTGAGTCTACGAAAAAGCAGTTCACACCCTCCCTTTTTTTCACCATATACTTCAGAAACGGGCACATCCCTTTCTCCCATACCAGCATTATCTGGAGCTAATACAATAAATCCACGTTTTGCAAATTCATGTCCATACGCCATACCTGCAGAAAATGTAGGATCAACAACACTTAGTTTTCCACCCTCAAAATGTCCATGGGGGCATAGCACAGCTGGGAGAGGCTTATTAATTTTTTCAGGAATAAGCAAATAAGCAGAAACCCAATTATCAGTTAGAGTTTTATAAGCTATCTTTTTTTTAATATAATTATAACATTTGGTCTCTTCAAGAATTAACACTTTTGGAGTCGTAATTTCCTCCCAATAATCTATGTGTAATATTTTTTTTAACGTAGATGTCAGGGTGAACCTCCATTTATTCCAGACATCTTTATTCGCTGTATTTGGCATAGAATGCTTTCGTTTAAAACTATGGTAGTATTTAGTAAAATGATATGCAGAAATCGGATTATTTGGTCCTGTAGAAACTTGTTTTTCGATAAATTCAAAACCGGTATTAAATATTCTTTCCATCTTTATTTCCTCCCTCTTGTGTTATTCTTAAGGAAGAATATTCCCTCTAATTCAAAATATTTGTACTCCATTTCCAATGTTGATATACTTTTCTTAGACTAGATGGAGTGTAATCTAGCTTTTTTTAAGATAGTAATGCTTTAACATTGTGTATCTCATCTCGTCTTGTTTCGTACTTTGTTTTCCAGGATAGTGAGTTGTATTAGTTGCCTCCTTGCGGCTCATAGCCACAAAAGTAACGTTTCCTTGATAAAAGACTGCCCCCACCTTCTTCATCATCAGATATGTTTAATAGGATGTTGTAAGCTTAACGCTACTACAAGGATCGCATGAAAAATGTGCATAAAATACTTGTAAGAATTTAATCTCTATGCGTTGTTAAAAACATTTTTTTATTGGTATAAAAATCCATTAAAAGAGTATTGAAAAATAACTCAAAATAGCAATTAGAAGTACTCCTTAGTTAACTACTGCTCTAGAATTAGCTATAATGTTGTGGTTATCGTTTTTTCATTCTTAAGCAATGGGATAGTTTCTAAATTTTTTTGCAGTATCGTAAATAGCATATACTTTCTCCGGCGAAATATCGGCTTGTATATTATGAACTTGTGTAAAAACGTATCCCCCTCCAGGAGCTAAAATTTTAATAAGTTCTTTTACTTCTTCTCTGATTTGTTCAATTGTTCCAAAGGTAACCGTTGTTTGTGTGTTAGCTCCTCCTCCCCAAAACACAAGATTATTACCAAATTCTTTTTTTAAGTTTATTGGGTTCATGCCCTTTGCTGATAGCTGTACGGGATTTAATATTTGCACTCCAGCGTCGATTAAATCCGGAATAAGATTATATATTGATCCACAATTATGCATAAAAACTTTTATATTTGGAAAATTATTTTGAACAAATTGATATAATTTACTATGATATGGCTTTATCATATTTTTATACATATTTACTGATATCTGTGTATTCTCCTGAGTACCTAAGTCATCACTAAATTGAATAATATCAATATAATCACTTACAGCATTTAGATATGCTTTCAAATTATTCATATGTACTTCTGTCAAACGGTTATGATAATAATCAATTAAATCTGGATTCAAAGATAATTTTATAAAATAATTTTCATAGCCCCAGTCTAATTGTCCTTGCTCGAAAATACTACCCCCAAATGCCCCTAAAATAGCATAGTCGGTTTGTTCATATAATCTTTTTGCCTCACTCCTTAAGTATTTTAACTCTTCTTGTTCTAATGTGGGCAAAGGCAAACTATCTATATCATTTATTGTATGAGCAGCGGCATAAGGATGAAAAACTTTATCGAAATATAGACCCTCTTTAGTTCTTCTAGCAATAACAACATCGTTTTTTTTTATTTCATAATCTCCATTATTATTTACGATAGGATTAAAATCATAGGGAACCATGCAATCTGAGCCATCAGGAAGTATACCTTTTTTCCATCTATCAATTTTAATTCCAAAATTAGGTATTAATCTTTTAAGTTCAATGACATCTCCACCAAAAAATCTTATGACTTGTATTTCTGGTTCCGCTAACTGTTGAAACAAGTCATAAACCCTAGTTTCTCCACTTTTAATACCTAGGAAATCTTTCAATTTATTATAAGCTATAGCACTAATTCCTGTTGATCTCATTGCTCCAAAATCAATTGGAATCATATCGGCTTCTCTATGTTCTAGAGCTTCTCTTACTCTCTGTCTTGATGACATCTTTGTCACTCAAAAAACCTCCTATCTTAATTCCTCTCCACTGTTTTTTAAACTATCAACCATAACAGCGATAAAAATAATCGCTCCTCGTACAACTGGATATGCATATGGTGAAGCGTTTACAATATTAAGACCGTTCTCAATTATTGTTACAATTATCACTCCCGTGAGAGCACCAGGTAAGATATTTCCTTTCCCTCCAAATAAACTTGTTCCACCTAAAACCGCGGCACTGATAACTACAAATTCAGTACCAACAGCAAAAGAAGGGATAACTGCAGATATTTGTGCAGAATAAATTATTCCAGCTAAACCTGCTAAAATACCACAAATAAAATACGCAAGAAATATTTTTTTCTCAACATTTATACCTATCTTTTTGGCCACCGATTTATCATTACCGATAGCAAACAGATGTCTTCCGAATTGCGTTTTTCTGAGTAAAAAATCTCCACTAATTAAAAAAATAATTAATAAATATACCGTGACTGGGATTCCAAAAAATCTACTCCCAGCAATAATTTTTGATATATCAAAAAAGAATAATATTTTTGCCCTACTAACTACCAATCCTAACCCCCTAGCAATACCCATTGTAGCAAGTGTAGCGATAAAGGGTACGATATTAAATTTTGCCACAGCCAAACCATTTAAAGCACCAATGAATCCCCCACCTGCCAAAGCAGTAAGTACAACAGGTATTAAACCCATATCTCTATTTATAGCAATTCCTGCAAGACATGAAGCAAAGTACATAATTGAGCCAACAGAAATATCTATTCCAGCAGTTGATATTACTAATACCATACCCACCGTTGAAATACCTAGCGCAGCAGCCTGTTGTAGTATATTAATTAAGTTATTTAAAGTTATAAATTTTTTTGATAGTAATGAAAAGAGAATAATTAATAAAGTTAAAATTACATATATACCATATTTATAAAAATAATTGATTAGATTTTTGTTTCTTATTACAACCTTATCTTCAGACATTTTAAACCCCCTCATCTATTGCAAATCTTAATATAGCTTACTCTTCATAGTTTTTTCAAATTCCTTTACAAGCTCCCCTTGTCTCATAACCAAAATCCTTTCACATAATCCTATCAGTTCTTCCATTTCAGAAGAAGTAAATAATATAGTAGCTTTATTTTTAGCTATATTACTTACAATATGATTATCTCTCAAAAACTAACTATCTAAAATAATATATTTAACTTAAGTAGCAAATTTAATTATAGGTTCTTAGAAACTAAATAGCGAAAATAAATGGTGATATAAAAGGGCAGGAAGAGCAGTTTTTGGCCTATTCATCAACCCTTTTATTAATCTCTTACAGTTTATAGCTGATATCTTAAACCCTAAGTAGACTTTTACCCATACTACTCCCCTTATTGTTAGAGGATACCCTTGGTATCGGCTTTTTCACCCAATTTTGATAATTGGAGGTCCCAATTCAGTGATAAGTTAACAGTGGTGTCAAGTCTTTCCTAATACTTTAAAGAGGTAACTCTTCTTCTGTTTAATTACCGGACAGTCTTTACTGAAGAGACAATTGCTACAGTGTTTCTTATCAAAATGTGCTCTATAAGATCCTTACTTAAATTTACTGCTTATCGGCTTATTACCAGAAGGACATTTTTTTACCCGGTATTCTTTCTCATCTATCTCAAACTTATCACTATTATTATTTTTAGTTCCAGCTACCAGATTAGTAGGATCATCTTTATACCTTTAGTGTCAGCCTTATCATTTATATCTTCGGAGATATAGACACCATTTTGTTAGAAAAGTAGTATCTTTTTAATTTTAATACTATTTTAGGCAAATTTCTGATCACTGTAGGTATTTTTCTATAAGTCGTAATCCTATATTAAGTAGTTTGAAAATGTTTTCGCTTGAGATTCTATCTCTTCCAATATGTCAATACCGTGTTCTTGATTATATCTTTATACCGCTGCCCGAAAGTTGGTCAGGCTATTTTTTGATACCGGTTGTTCGGAAAAGCCGGTCGCAACCAGACATATTGGTATCTAATATTAACATTAGAGAATTGAGGGTTTCTTCGTCTAATTGGTAAAATATTTCCCTTAAGATGAGAAGTTCGAAATAGACACTAACTGGATTATTAGTCCGGGAGGCTAGATTATCACCATATAGTATTCTAAAATAATCTTCAGCAATGAAAGGGAATATCTTTTTACTTTAAGGTTTCAGCCTAGGAGTCCATGAGGTATTTTCTCTCCCTTTCGGTAAGTGATAATAGGGAATCATCGAAGGCCATTTATTAAACCTTATTTAGATAAAAGGACATGGTTACTCTCCATATTTTATAGTATTTTTGAATTATTTACCATAACACGATAGTAAAATAAAGGGTTTTAGCCATTTTTGCTAATTAAGTTTTCAAGGTACTATAAGTAAAATAATTTAGGTATGTTGATTATTACTAGTTGATGTTATTTGTAATATTTTTGAAATATTGGTACTTTGGATACTTTTTGGGTTGTAACTATAGATTAGAATATTTTAATTTCATTCAAATCTTACAAGATAATTCCTTTAATTTATTCATAATTTATAATATATTCTTTAAAGGTAAAACTATTTAACCATTACCATCCTCAAAGAAGATAATTTTTTAAGTTAAAATAAAATGGATAACCCATTAAATTTAGATTATTCCCAAGTACTCTAATAATAATAATTACAACGAAAGTTAGATATAAGCTTCTTTCCATCCAAAAATACTGGTAACACCAATAACTATAGATACAATAGCAACTAACCCATATCCTACTGCTACTTGAGGTTGATCACATCATATCCTGCCAACAAGAACACCACCTGAAATTCCTAAGGTCAAATTTGTAACACTCATTCTTCCTTTGGCCGTTGATTTTATATTTATATTGTCATAATTTATACTTTAGTTGCTAATTATCTTTATTTTTTAGCCCTTTCTATGAATTCGACATTAATTTTCGTACCACTTGATATAATTGCGTACAAAAGAGTATCTATTTTTTAAGAATTGTCCCAAGGCTATAGGAACTAAACTATCCAATGGTTCACCATTATTTCAGTCGAAAAGTATAAATTTCCCAAAATCATTTCTTAACAAACAGCCCCCGTTATCATTGATACAATTTCATTTTCTGTCGTCTCAGTCTTAATTCTTTCTAAAACCTTTTTTCCATTTCTTAAAACAATAATTTTATCGGCAATATCAAATACATTTCTTAAATTATGAGAAATAACAATAATTGAAACATTAAACTCATCCCTAAGACGTTTAATCAAACTCAGCACTTTTTGCTGTTGTTCTACCCCCAGATTATTAGTTGGCTCGTCAAAAATAATTATTTTACCACCCCAATATGCTGCTCTCCCTACTTCAATTGACCTTTGTTGCCCTCCGGATAAATCATTTACTGGAGAATTTATATTGTCAAGTTTAATAGAGAGTGTATTTAATAAATTCTTTACCTCTTTTTTCATGTTCATAAAATCTAAAAACTTGAACACTCTTCCAAATATATTTTTACTAAACTTTTCCCTGCCTAAAAACAAATTTGCTGCAGCATCGAAATTTTTTATTAAAGTATTATCCTGGAAAACTGTCTCAATTTTATATTTTCTTGCACTTGTTATATCTATTATATTAACTTTTTCTCCATCAACATATATTTCTCCACTATTTTTTTGAAGAACTCCTGAAATAATTTTGATTAGAGTAGATTTCCCTGCTCCATTATCTCCAACAATAGCAACAATTTCACCCTCATGAAGTTTAAAACTAATATTATCATTAGCTTTTAAACCACCAAAATATTTACTTATGTCTTTTAATTCTAATTTAATTTTATTTTTTATTTTTTTCACCTTACTTTTTAATAAATTATATTATTTAAAACTATAAAAAGGTTTGAAAAAATGTCCAACTCCTGCTGAATAAAAGCGATTCCTCTATCTTTTGCCATCATAGGGTCTGATGAATCAAAATCTTTGCCTTCCAGACAAATAGAACCATCATTTTTTGACAAAATTCCACTGATAATATTCATAGGAGTAGATTTGCCTGAACCATTCTCCCCAACCAGACCTAATATTTCTCCCCTTCCAAGATCAAAATAAATATTTTTTAATACTTTACTTGAACCCCTGAAAAGCTTTTACATATATTCTCCACTTTTAAAATACATTTTTCAATCATTTTTAAAATTCACTCTCAGTTTTAGGTTATATCTCTCAGTTTTTAGAGATTCGATTTCTAGTGAAACTCCCCCCAGCAGGAGATGGGAACTTCTTAAACCTATGGCAATGTTAATTGCAGTTGCCCTTTGTCTTCTTTTTCTTGATGCTCAACGTAGGCGAGAATTTCCTTTTCCTTTAAACCTATACACGATACACAGTATCCTCTCGACCAGATGCCGTCTTTCCTTGCATAGGTTTTTTGCATAAAAGGAAATTTCGCCTTGAGCTTTTTTGCCGACTGTGTTTTGATATACTGAATCGCATCGGCAACTGCAATTCTGGGAGGTATCACGACTACCATGTGAACATAATCCTCTTGTACATTAAGCTTTACTACCTCGATATCGGGATAAAGTTCTGGGATATACGAGAGTATTTTCTCCGTATATTCCCTTACTCCTTTTGCAAAGACTTTTCTCCGATATCTCGGTATCCAGACGAGGTGGTATTCCGTTTTGTAGATAGCATGGGCACTTTTTCTAAATCTCATGCTTCATTATACCAAATGCCATCTCGTCTGGATAGCCACTACATCACCAGACAGGAGTCTGGTGTTTTATGTGGCTAATAACGGCAAATGTTACTGCCATTAAAATAATTACTCCTTTTACTATATTAATAACGAACCAGGGAACACCTAACATATTTAAGCTATTATTCATCAGTGTCAGAAATATCACCCCAAACACTGTACCAATTATACTCCCTGAGCCTCCGGTAATACTTGTTCCTCCAATAATTATGCTAGCAATAATATCTAGAAACATATTATCCCCTAGTCCAGAAGCTCCCGATTCTAATCGGGCCATCAATAAAACACTAGTTATGGAAGAACATATTCCACTAATAATAAACACTATTATTATTGTTTTCTTAACGGGGATACGAAAAATATATGAAATTCTTTGATTATTACCTACAGCATATATCTGGCGGCCTAATAAAGTTTTAGATAAAATAAAACTTAATATTAATATTACTACACCTGAAATCAATACAATAATAGGTACATATAGAATACTTCCATAAGCGATATAATTAAAAGAATCGGGTAAATTAAATATGGTTTCAGCTTTGGAATACCAAACAGCCAAACCACTCCCCATCATCATTGTAGCCAATGTTACAATAAACGCAGGCATTTTAAGAAAAATAACCGAAAGTCCGTTAATCATACCAAACAATATTCCTATTAATAATATTATTATTATTGCTAATGGAACAGCATATATTGAGCCAGCTAACAAGCCATTATCATTTGTCATAATTGACGCACCAACCACACTACCTAAGGCTATTATTGAAGTACATGAAAAATCAATACTTCCATTTAGTACTACAAAAGTAACCCCACTAGCAACAACGGCTAAACTTGAAGCCTGTATTATTACAGTTCTTAGGTTTCTTAGCGTAAGAAAGTTAGGAACTATAAATATGGAAAGAATAAAAAACATCATAAGAATAGACGCAATAGTTTTCCTAATAAAAAAATTTTTAATATAGTTTGTAATTCTTTTTATCCTCATCTAACTTCCATCTACTACTTAACTTAATCAAATATCACAAATATATTTTAGGCATTTTACATATATAGGTGCGTGTAGGGTTTACAAATTGAGTGCATCTGGCCTCTAATACTTGTCCCATCAATAAATATGCTTCTTTTTTTGTAAAATTATATTCATCAGTCATCCAGTTTAACATCTCTCTTGCTGCATTATAAAAAGATTCTTCGATTGACCTACAGCACGCAACAGTCATTATGTAAAAATCGTTCTCTAGTCTTATCCATTCCATACTTTCTGGTTTTTCTAATACTTCAACTAAAAGCTTAATTGTGGATTTACATTCAACACCACCCGCACCATTTATTTCCCCATCGCCTTGAATAGCATGAACATCCCCTATATGAAGTAGTCCTCCTTTAATATAAACGGGTAAATAAACCGAGCACTGTGTAGTAACTTCATTAACATCCATATTACCACCATGTTTACCCCCGCGAGTATTTCTAAGAACTTCATATTTTGGAGCAGTGCCTAACGTACCTATCATTGGTTTTATGGGAATCTTTATTTTATCATTCCACTCAATGAGATTATTCCTTATCATTACCGTTTTTGTGTTCCACCCTAAATTTTCATGGCATATATAATATGCTAATGGGTGATATTCTCCTACAAAACCCGTATAACCTAGATCTTCAACATTTATATCTAAAATTGTTACTTTTAGTATATCTCCAGGTTTTGCATCTTGTATTTCAACACAAACTGTTGGATTCGGACCGTCATCAATTTCAGGGCTCCAACGATCATTAATAGAATGTAACCAATCCCCGGAACATAATTCCGTTTCCGCTAAAAATGTTTCTCCAGAAGATACAATTATTCCTGGCTTATTATTTCTGCTATGCTCCCTATACACTAAATTCCTTCTTGCTATCTTAATGTATACCACCTCACATTCAGGATTTAATCAATTATATAATTTAGGTATAAACAGTAGATATAAAGAAAGGGAATATATTTTACATTCCCTTTCTTTATATTTCATTCTTCCATTTTATTCTACATTTAGTCCAGCCCAGCATATCCCCAAGCACGATAAGCTGTTTCTTCGAAATTTTCCTGAGTAACAGCAAATCCTTTTTCATATATTTTATTTGGTTGATCTTTTCCGCCCATTTCAAACCCTTCAATATTTTCAAATGATAGTTCTTCTCCTCTTGCTAACATAACTGCACCTTGCACCAATAACTCTCCTGTTAAGATTGCATCTTGGACTAAAACAATGTCAACATAACCTTCTTTTATAGCATCTAAAGCATCTTTTGCTCCATCAAAAGTTGCAACTACAACATGGTTAGGATTTCCTGTCTTAAAGTAACGATTACTCTGTTGCAGTGCTGAAATTACAGAAGGAAGTAAAGAATCAGAAGGAATAAAAATAACATTTATATCCTCATTAGCTTGAAGTGCATTTATTGTACCTGTCAATGCTTTTTCTGGTTTCCACTCTGTAGGAATTTTGGCTACTATTTCCATTACATCACTATTATCTTCGGCTACTTCCGTAAAACCTTCATCCCTAATAATAGCATTAACATCTTTCAAATCTCCTATTAACATTAATACTTTGTATTTTTTATTCTCCTTTCTGGCTTTTTCTACAAGCCACTGGGCTTCTTTCATAGCCATGCTCCTACTATCTGAGCCTACTTCCAAAGCTACTTCAGCACCTTCAGCAGCAGCTCTATTATTAATTAAAAATGGGATATTTGCTTGGTTTGCTTTTTTAATTGCAGATACAATAGCTTTGTTATCTTTAGGAGCACAAATAATTGCATCTACTCCTCGTGATAAAAGATTTTCAATTTGTTGTAATTGCTTTGTGGTATCACCATCAGCTATAACAACTATTACTTCTGCACCTAGCCTTTCTGCTTCTTCTTTCATCCCATCCAAATTTGCTACCCAAAATTGAGATTGTAATGAATCCATTGAAATACCAATTTTAATTTTATCTGCTCCATTTACCACACCAATCCCCAATAAAATTAAAAATAATACACAGACCAACAAAATTAAGAACTTTTTCATTAATTTTTCCTCCTTCTTATATTATTAACTTTTTACTCACTCATTAACTTTTTACTCACTCATTAACTTTTTACTCACTCATTAACTTTTTCCTCCTTCATTCTTAGATTTGATTATTCTTTGATTCAAAAAAATAGAACTAACTGGTACTATTTCAATATTTGGAAATATCGGGATAACCTTAACTAGAGATAACATTTTTTTAAAAATTAATTTGTTTGTTTATTGTACATTTTAATTGTATAATTATTTTTAAAAAATGTCAAGTGAACCCCTCAGCAGGAGCTGGGGGCTTCTTAAACCTATGGCAATGTTAATTGCAGTTGCCCTTTGTCTTCTTTTTCTTGATGCTCAACGTAGGCGAGAAGTCCTTTTCATTCAAACCTATACACGATACACAGTATCCTCTCGACCAGATACCGCCTTTCCTTGTATAGATTTTTTGCATAAAAGGAAATTTCGCCTTGAGCTTTTTTGCCGATTGTATTTTGATATACTGAATTGCATTGGAAACTACAATTCTGGGAGGTATCACGACTACCATGTGAACATGATCCTCTTGTATACTAAGCTTTACTACTTCGATATTGGGATAAAGTTCTGGGATATACGAAAGTATTTTATCCGATATCTCGGTACCCAGACGAGGTGGTATTCCGTTTTGTAAATAACATGTGCGCTTTTTCGAAATCTCATACTTCATTATAGTAAATGCCATCTCGTCTGGATAGCCACTACATCACCAGACAGGAGTCTGGTGTTTTATGTGGCTTAATAGCTTAATAATAGAATACTTCTTGGAGAATATATTCTATTGGATTTTATGAAACCAATAATAACAGCTCACAATTAACTATAAAAATAATCTAAATACCTTTTTAAAAATCAAGAAATAACTAAAATTCTCATTCTTTAAAAACTTTTTTTATTGTGAGAGAAGCTAATTAATATTCAATTTATTTAATGCTTCAATAGTAAGGCGGGCACAATTATCCTGATCAGGCAAAGGAAGTGCCTCCGCGGATACATGTCCCTGGTAACCTATCTTTTTTAAGGTCTGAACTATCTTTGCAAAATCCAGATGCCCATAGCCGGGTGTCCAGCGGTTACTGTCTGCAAAGTGAACATGGGTAATATAGTCTTTCGCTTGAATAATACTATCGCAGATTGAAATTTCTTCTATATTCATATGAAAAGTATCTGCCAACAACCCTAAATTAGATGCTCCAACCCGTTTAATAAATTCAATTCCCTCGTTTAGGGTATTAATAAAATTTCTCTCG
>SDBU01004016.1_pt1 | contig 18381 bp, 16 predicted proteins | sample 2277071 | NCBI WGS metagenome assembly SDBU01 (sample SAMN10397929, study PRJNA504765) | marine sediment metagenome | isolation source: marine sediment core GS08_GC12, 126 cmbsf | place: Arctic Ocean: Gakkel Ridge, Loki's castle | collected 2008 | reverse complement strand
ATTTGGCTTTGCCTTCTTTAAGGCACAGGAGGCTGCCCAGCAGTTGCTACCAGCAGATGGTACCGTCTTAATAACTGTGTCGACGGATGATCGACCTGCCGTAGCTGAAGTGGCTAAGCAGTTCGCCGACCTTGGCTTCAAAATCAAATCAACGCAAGGCACACGTCAGTTCCTTGCCAGTCAGGGTATCGAATCTGAGCTCATCCTGAAAATGCACGAAGGACGCCCCAACATCGTGGACGGAATCATGAATGGTGAGATTCAGCTGGTCATCAATACACCGAGTGGTAAATTAAGCCAATATGATGACTCTTATATCCGTAAGACAGCAATCAAGTACCACGTGCCATACATAACAACTCTGGCTGCCGCTGCTGCTGCGGCGAAGGGAATTACCGCATATCGTCAGGGTAAGTCTGAAGTCAGGTCATTGCAGAGCCATCACGCTGATATTAAGTAGCTGTGTGTCGCCGGCAGCAAGGCACAGCTCGGCAAAGAGTATCTACTTCCGATAATAATATTCTTACCTCTCCTCCCGCTATCTGCATGCTACTGGTGCTTCCCTCTACTGGCTAATACTCGCCTCAACCTAGATAACCTTTGTCTTGCTTCCAGAACGGTCGAGGGGTTGAAAGGAGCCGGGTCGTACGCAGCGTTACTGGCGGCTTGGCTTAGCCATTCTACTATTTCCTCGCCAACCGGAATTTGCCGACATATGATAGTGGCGTATTCGTAAGGAGGTTGATTTGGCTGCCGAGAAGGCCAACCTTTTTTAAGGAGTATAGCTACCATTTTGCGGTACAGATTCAGCATTGTCCTCCTTGACTCTCCGTCCAGAATGCTGTACTGTTTTACCTTTTGCCGGATTTTCCCCTTGTGATGCCTGAACAGCAAAGCCAGAACAGCAGCGGCAACCCCAATACTGAGTAGCGCTACCCAGACCCAGCCGGATATAGAAAGTGGACCGGAAGAAAAATTACCGGCTATCCGTGACATTATGGTAGTAAAGGTAACTCCAGTAAAGTCCTCTAGTCCAAAGTAGACCCAATTTCGCCCGGCAGCAAAGCCCATGGTAGCATCGGGTCTTGGTGTTGGATCGAAAGCCACCCAGCCGTGTTGCTGAAAGTGAATCTCTACCCAGGCGTGGGCGTCGCCAACTCGCACGACATGTGCCCCTGTTAATGGATCGATGAAACCGGGTAGGTATCCAACGGCAATGCGGGCAGGTAGACCTGTGTGCCGGGCCATAACTGCCATAGTGGTGGCAAAGTGTGAACAATAACCAGCTTGCTGTTCAAATAAAAAGAAGTCTACTGCATCACGCCCAGGTGGCATGGGCTCCACATTCAGATCATAAGGGTAATTGGTTAGCAGGAAGCGCTCCAGCCTTACTGCCTTATCGTAGTCTGTGGGGGCGCCCTGCACGATGGATTCGGCTAGAGCGGCTGTCTGCTCACTAATAGGCGGCAGCGTTAGATTGGCAATGTCCTCTGAGACAACGCTGTCACTACGCAGTAGGTCCGGTCTGAGATATGGTACCAAGGATAAGGCACGGTATAAAGTACCCCTTTCCAGGAAAGTCGGACTCTCTGGGGACAGATAGATTCTCCCCGGTTTGTAGCCGGTGAACACCGCGTTCGGTTGATCTGACAGTATATAATACGCTTGCCAGTATACTCTTTCCCCCGGCGAACTCAACTTGGAGTCAGGTAAGATGAACTCCTGCCGACTCTCGTCATGCAGTTCGATTTGAAGCAGGGAAGATAGCCATCCTCGCCCATCATATTCATCCAGGGTCGCGCCACGCCAGTAACTTGAGACCCGGCTCCGTACGTACATAACTGCTTCGTCAGCCGAGGAGCCGATGTAACCCAAAGTGGCATATCCCTTCTCACCCAGGCCTCTGTCATCTAGGGAGGGGAAAATTCCTGGTGATACCGAGGCACTGGGCTTACTGGGGAGCATGCCAGGCCAACCAAGGCTGAGGTCCAAGCGACTGGGAAGCCAGCTCGCTTGGGCTAATTGGCTGCTAGCTAGCCTCGGCATCAGTAGGAAAAGGACAGTCGAGAGCAGTAAGGTAACAACGGTAAAGCTCAGCCAGAGTTTTCCGGCGGTAAGCCATCTTAATTCACCTACTAGCACGGCTCGGCTGGCTTCACTTTCGACACGACCAAGAACAACTGCCACAAGTGCTAAGACGGCAAATACTATCACAAAGGCCAGAAACAACAAGCTAAGGGCTAGTTCGCTGATAAGCACTAAGAGTAAGGCTCCCACAACCAGACTAGCAGCTAGGTTTTTCCCCCTCATCAGATCAAAGCTACCTAGCACCAGCCCGTAGATAAGATAACGGGCTATAAACACCCTATCGCCGGCTCTGTAAAGAAACAGCTCCCGTCCTAGGTAGATTGTCAGGAGGAGCATGAGGAAAAACAGAATTAAGGTACGGCGTGTCGAAATCGCGTGACGCCGCCGCCAGCTATAGAAGTGACCCGCTGCCAGACCTGGTACGCCAATAGCCAGCAACGAAAGGTCTCTACTTGCCCAGGCGACAGCGGCTATGGCAATGCTGACAGCGAGAAAGGCAAACAATCTTGAACTAAGCTGGTAGTTAGTAATTCGCATGATTCAACCTACCGACGCTGGTAATTTGCCAGCGAAGGGTAAGGAATTACTCAACTTTTTTATTACCGCCTCCAGATTACCCCGGTAGCAGCTGATGATATTCAGATTACTCCCCTGCAATCTGGAAAGAGACTCATGGACTAGCTCATCTGAGGCAAAGCCTTCCAGAAGCACTACCACTAGTTTTCGTTCCCTCTCAGCCAATCGCGATAATATAGGGACTAGCTCGGGTTCAGTTGCCGGCACTATCGCTACCAGGAGTTGGCCTGGCTTTGGTGCTGTCGTCAGTTTAGTCAGGGCAGCCCTTCCTCCCACTCTCAGACGCGCCAGATAGTCCATTGCCTCTCGCCACCCGGCGTTGCGCAAGGGTATTTCGCCAGTGATAATATCTATACTGTGCCCGGAGTCAGTACACAGCTTAGCAAGACTGGCAGTAATCTTGATGCTATACTCTAGGGTTGTCTCTCTCCCTGTCCCGAAATCACCCCTCGTTTCGAAGGCAACGGTCAATGAGCCTTGTCTGGCCTCCTCGAATTCCTTCAGCATGAAATGCCCCACTCTAGCGGTATTGCGCCAGTGGACGTGTTTTAACGGGTCACCATACTGATATTCCCTGGACCCGTAGAATTCAGCAGCTGCACTTGACTTAACTGCCGAACCCCAATCCGCCCAGGCTGCCTCGGCTACAGGTAGCCCTTCCATCTGGTAGTACCTGGGATAAATCGTCAGATTTAGTGGTAACTGAAAGGTACGCCGCCGTCTGGTCAGCCCCAGGAGCTCGCTGGATTCTAGCGTAATGCTCGATGAAGTGAAATATCCTCGCTGGTAGCAGGTGGCTGTATAGTAAAGCGCTGTCTTGGACCTTGGGTTGAGTCCGGTAACGAAAAAGGCTCTGTGGCGCGTCTCTGGTTGGTCAAAAGGGCAATCTTCCGACACCTTAATGAAATGCCTGGCTAGCCGTCCGTTGTTCGTCACTTTAAGTTTGACCTCAACCGTCTCGTCCTCCAAAGGACCACCTAATATAGACTGTTGCCGGACCGAAGCCGGAAGTAATACTTGGCGTTCTACTTGCAGAGACTTGAGGCTGTACCAGGATTGGATGGCTGACAGCACAAGTAAGCTCCAGATGATGGCATCAAACAGATAGAGCCAGCCTATTTGAGTTTGACTTGCTACCAAATAAACGAACCCACCGGCTGCTATGAAACCAAAGCCTGCCTTAGTCATAGGTTATCGCGGCTCCCATCATAGGGGTACAGCTACTGCATTCAGAATAGCTTCAATGCAATTTGCTGGGGAATCGGGCTCTGAGGAACGGGTTAGAATGCGATGTTGCAGCACTGCTGGTGATACTACCTTTACGTCGTCAGGCGTAACGAAGCCCCTTCCTTCCATAGCTGCTCTAGCCTGAGCAGCCCTCTGTAGAAAAACAGCACCGCGAGGGCTGACTCCTATGGCTATATCACTACTGGTTCTTGTCTCCGATACGATATTGGCAATATATTCTTTTACTGGACGAGCAACTTCAACCCGGTATATCTGCTCCTGCATGTAGGAAATGTCATTGGAAGTAAGAACTGGGCTTATGCTCAGCTCTTCATGTTCGTGTCGTTCCAGGATTTCCACCTCCTCCGCCTGCTTAGGATAGCCTATTCCGAAGGATAGCAAGAATCTGTCCAACTGGCTTTGCGGAAGAGGAAAGGTACCATGCGCTTCAGCAAGGTTTCGTGTTGCAATGATGAAGAATGGCTTCGGTAGCGGATAAGCAATTCCGTCGAAGGTAACATGCCCCTCGTCCATCGCCTCGAGCAGGGCCGACTGCGTTCGAGGACTGGAACGGTTAATCTCGTCGGCAAGTACGATATTAGCAAAAATAGGGCCTGGCAAGAACTTGAAGTCGCCATTGGACGGGTTATAAATTGATGAACCAGTGATGTCTGTCGGCAGCAGGTCTGGGGTGAACTGGATACGCTTGAAGTCAGCTTGTATTGATTGTGCCAGTGCCTTTGCCAGCAACGTCTTACCCACCCCTGGAAAGTCATCCAGCAGAACATGCCCCTGGCATAACAGTCCCAGTATGCTCATTTTGATAACATGCGGCCTGGCTACCACCACCTGGCGAATATTGTCAACTAGTGTCTGTACTTGGCGGGTGAATTCTTTATTCATAGGGATTACTCCACTTCCACTACCTGATTTCTTACCCCTTTACTATCAGTCATGAGTTGTGTATCCATTAATTATTTGATTATACTTTGGAAACCTGGCTAAACGCAATCTCCTTCAAAGCATAAGAACTAAAGCAACAATCTGTCATAAAATGTGGGAACACCTGTGGCTCGAATACGTGTCAGAATAGGAGTTATCGAAATACATCTGAAGAATTGAATATGGCGTCATAAAGTTAACTGTAAAGAGACCTGTCTGTTATACAAGGCAGTTATTTCCTACTGGATGTTGCAAACAGCGCCTCTTTAGTGTATAATGTATTGTTGGTTCTAGTTTAGGTTATTACAAGCTTTTACAAATCATTTTAGACTACTTAAGGATTGGATGACCGGACTCTAACTAAAATATAGAAGAGAGGAGGTCATTCAATGAGTTTTGAGGACAAGTCTCTCCAGTGTTCCGATTGTGGAGCTACCTTCACTTTCAGCGCTGAGGAGCAAGAGCTTTTCCAAACTAGGGGCTATACTAATGAGCCCAAACGCTGTCCCTCGTGCCGCCAGGCAAGAAAGTCTGAGCGTTACGGAGGAAGCAGCGGTAGCTACGGGGCCCCACGCCAGATGTTTCCCGTGGTATGCGCTGAGTGTGGCAAGGAAACTGAAGTACCCTTTGAACCTCGCGGTGATAGGCCGGTTTACTGCAGCGATTGCTACCGTAAAGTCAGACCGAGTAGATAGTGCTGGGGTTTGACCTTAAGGACATACATGGGCTGAGGATACTTGGCCCGTGTATGTCCCTAGCGTGTGTTGCTGTGTCATGTCGTTGGAAGTTTCCATACGTGAAGGTGAGTCTCAAGAATCACTGTTGCGTCGCTTTCAAAGGATGATGCAGACGAGTGGAATTCTGTGCGAGGTAAAGGCTCATCGGTGTTTTCTGTCTAAGGGACAGGCGTCGCGACTCAAATCAAGAAAGAGCACAAGAAGAAGGTAAAAACAGCTGGCAAGCAAATAATTAATAATAACCATAACCTGATGAAAGGAGCATTAATATGAATATCTATGTGGGCAACTTATCTTATGATGTCACTGAGGAGGAATTACGTCAGGAATTCACGGCTTTTGGTGAGGTTCAAACTGTAAATATCATCACGGACAAGTATAGTGGACGGCCAAAAGGATTCGGGTTTGTTGAAATGCCATCAGTGTCTGAAGGTCAAGCTGCAATTACTGCCCTGAACGGGAAAACTTTAAAGGAGCGGACGTTAACTGTTAATGCGGCTCGACCTCGCTCCGATAACAGAGGCGGCGGGTCGTATGGTGACAGAGGCGGCGGGTCGTATGGTGACAGGAGAGGCGGCGGGTCAGGCGGCGGGTCTGGCGGAGAAAGACAGAGAAGATATTAAACTCCCTCTTCTTGGTCGGGGCGGCCGGATTCGAACCAGCGACCACCTGAATCCCATTCAGCTACGATAAAAGGCGGGAAGCCCTTGCCTCCTTTTCCGAATTATAGCACAATCTTTCAATTTACAATAGAGATTTCATTTGGATTCTAATTTCAGCTCCAGTCATTCTGTGCGTTTTTATTGAAATATATTAAATGCCAGATACGGCCAATTGGATATGCTCATTAGACTATAGACATAGTCTTTTAACGGTCTCTTAAGCACTATAAAAACGCTCCTTTTTTATGTCTTAATGTCATGCCTAATCCTCAGGCGTGAAATTAAGCGCACCTTTTTATCTACTCCATGGCTAATTGTTCAATAAGACGGTGACCCGTTATGGCGCTGGCGGCGGTGATGGTCGGGTTGGCCAGGTAGGTCTTCGATTTGGGGTTGCCCATCCGTCCAACAAAATTGCGGTTGGCGGTGGAGATGCAGGGCTTGCCACCTACGAACCTACGAAAGGTAGGTCCTACACAAAACATCGCCAGTGCAGAGCAATCGGGACCGGGTACTCTCAGCGCGGATGAATTGGCACTAATCGACCGGGTACGGGAGGTCTGTAGGGAACAGAAGCCGATACCCTGCACCAACTGTGGATACTGCGAGCCCTGTCCCAACGGCGTGGAAATCTCCAGTATCTTTGAGATTTATAGTGGGGCAATAATGTATGATGACTCCAGAACCGGGCGGTTTCGCTACCGTGGGCCCGGCGGTCTCAAGGAAGAACAACGCGCCGACCAGTGTACCGAGTGCGGGGAGTGCCTGGAGAAGTGCCCGCAGGAGATTGATATTCCAGAGTGGAACAAGAAAGTGCACAAATTTCTGGGGCCGAAGGAAGAAGCCGAAAGCTAGTTCAACTTTTCACCAAAGGGTGACGTGTACTCTATTTGACAAGGACTATTATGACCCAGATAGCGATTGTAGATGGATTTGCCAATAACTCCTTCAAGGATTGCACTTTCTGACGCTTTGCTACTTCAGGGATAAAAAGACTCCTTTTTTGGAGGCGCGTCACTGAGCGTAGTATTTTATTGAGAAAATATGGTAAAATACTGGCGAAGAAAATACATTATTAGAATAATATATAGCAAAAGACTAGTAGAATACTCTTCATACCGAATGCTGCAAGTGCATGAATGAACAAAAAGAAATTAAAGAGGGGAGAACACTATGCAGAATCCCATCACTCATGACCGAAAGAGAAAGGAAATAAGGTCGTGACAAATACAAATCCAGAAGAAAACCCTATTGGCAGGTGGGTTTCCTACCGTTCGGATATCAAGGTTTTCGACTGCACGATTCGAGATGGTGGGCTAATGAATAATCACCTTTTTGATGATGAAATCGTAAAGGCTGTTTACACGGCCTGTGTTGACGCAGGCCTTGATTACATGGAAATAGGATACATAAACTCTAAACGACTCTTTGCTCCGGCCGAGCATGGTGCGTGGAAGTACTGTACAGAGGACGATATCCGACGCATTGTCGGTGAAAATGATACGCAGTTAAAACTCTCGGCTATGGCAGATGCCGAGAAGAGCGATTACCATGAGGATATTTTACCGTGCGACCAGAGTGTGCTGGATATGATCCGGGTAGCGACCTATATCCATCAAATACCACTAGCTTTAGACATGATTAAAGATGCTCATGACAAAGGTTATGAAACAACCGTCAATTTGATGGCCGTTTCCGTGGTAACTGAACAGGAGTTGGACGAGGCGCTAGAGTTGTTGGCGGATTCGGAAGTGGGCGCTATATATGTCGTAGACAGTTTTGGAGCTCTCTACAGCGAGCAAATCCAATCACTTATAGACAAATATATGAGATATGCGGAACCACGCGGAAAACAGGTCGGGATGCATGCCCATAATAACCAGCAGTTAGCTTTTGCCAATACTATTGAGGCACTTATAAAGGGAGCGGGCATGCTAGATGGAAGTATGGCGGGGCTTGGTCGTGGTGCCGGTAATTGTCCCATCGAACTATTGGTGAGCTTTCTCCACAATCCAAAATTCCATCTAAGACCCATCATCCAGTGCATTCAGCAAAGTATCGAACCGCTGCGAAAGGACCTTATGTGGGGGTTTGGTATTCCCTACATGCTTACGGGGCATCTAAACCAACACCCGCGTGCTGCTATGAGTTTCAATACCAGTGAGGATAGAGGTAACATAGTCAAATTTTTCGATATGGTTACAGAAGAAGAATAACAGGAAAATCGCAGTATATGTATCGACCTAGCGATCTACATAATTGACCAAGATACCAATGGAGCTGTCTCTGAAGGCCAAACTTGCACCTGTTCCAATTCCCCCTTATTCATTTGTCTGCTTCATTCAGTCGGGGTCACAATTGCCTGTTACGCACCGTTTGTAACAAAAGTTCGCCTTGTCACCCAATAAGACATCCTACTGATTTTGTTTGATTACTAGGTGGCTATACATATAATCCGGGATTTCCCATTTCAACTCGCTATGAGGCACCTTAACTCTCATTTCTCTTATCACCAAGAGTGTATTATATATCCATGATACCTGGCTGTTAATCTTCACTACGGGGCCCTGCAATAGCCTCTCTTGACGTGCGAATCGTACACCGCTCCCCTAAATATTCTCCCTCACCAGCATGGTGTGGCTCTCCATGACGAAAGAGGTCATACTACTCCCATCTTTCTCACCTGGCTGTCTGTGTTTTCTCGGCTCACCTAGCCGGGTGACAGGCATAACCTAGTTATCCGCTCCAGAATGGCAGCAAATAGGTCTCTGGACACTGTCACCTCAGCCAACTGGAAAACGAACCGCCGGGCATGGCGCACAATCCGCCCCCCTATCTTGATCAACTTCACTTGAAGACTGCGCAATGACCAGTCGTTGATTGCCTTTGGCAAGCATAGCCTGCGCAGGAAGTTGCCCAGATTGTAGGCCAGGACAAATAGCTGGAGCCTCACCTCGTTGGCATCAAATCTGTGGCAGGAGAGCCTCTATACTTCTGAGTTGCGTACCCTACTTGTTCTATAATCACCGTCTATGGGTAAACAAAAAGCCAAAGTGTGTGACTAGTAGATTGACAACCTGCTATGTAATCGGATAACGGTCCTGAGCTTTGGTCGAGAGAAATGGGGAGCGCTGCGTTATAGAATCGTTTCAGAGCTGAGGCGAAACCTGAAACGCTAGTTGAAACGACAGATCGAACCTGAGGCGAGACGTTCCGCGTGACATGATGTTATATCGTGCAACGAGGTAGCCAGTCCGGTGCAATCCTTCCAGTCAGGGCAGGAGCTGCACATTCCGATGGAATGTGCAGCTAAGCAGCTTGGCAGAAGGCTATGATACCTATTTGGCTCTCCGGACACTTGTCTCTCCTTTCCTCAATAGTACTTTACTGCCTTGAAGAAAGCTTGTCCGAACCCGTTAAGTGTCCACCAATTCTGGCCCCAAAAACTGTGCCATTTGTGCTGATGGCCTACAGCTAGCCACGCTTGACTATGAGATAAAATGCTTGGTCCTTGAAATGCTCAATATCAAAGTGTGGATAGACGATTACAGCGTAGAAATCACCGGTACACTACCTAGACCGGAGGGTGATATTGTGATAATGCAAACTTAATTGAATTTCTCAACCCAACCCAGCGAAAGCCACCGAATAAAGAATGGTTGAGGCTGAATCCTTCTACCTGACATCCAGCAGAAGATAGACCACGTTATGAGGCTCACTTTCGCCTTCTTCAAACACGAAGAATTCTATCTTCTGATTTTCACCGGCTACACTAGGCACAAAGCTTACTTGCGGCTCCCATTTCTCACCGTTATCTAGCAATTTCGGTCCCACGCCGCCAATCTTCGTCCCGTTCATCCTGACCTCCACCCAGTAGGATATTGCTTGATGAATTTCTTGAGTAAAGAGATAAACTCCTACCAAGGCGAGATTGCTTCTAGGTTCTTTAGGCTTCTCTACCATGTGGATCACTTTGCCCGACGCATCAAGCTCAGCAACACCAAAAAGACGGGGATCAGCGACTTCTTTTAACAGGACAAGAGCACTAGGATTATAACGATTGAACTCTTCAACAAAGCTCTTGACGCCACCTTCGATGAGGTTGTCGCCAAGGAACATAAGAAAGGGAGAATCTCTGAGGAAATCTTGAGCTGTCTTGGTGGCGTGAGCTAGTCCGCCAGGTTCGGGCTGCAGGATATAGGTAATCTGTGCGTCCCATCTTGAGCCATTACCCACCGCCTCGTTTATCCAAGTGCCAGTCTCTGGTGATATGATGATGCCAATATCTGTTAGACCAGCTTCTCTAACTTGGTCCAAAACGTAGAACAGGATCGGCTTATTGGCCACCGGCAGCAGCTGCTTTGCGATAGTGTTGGTAAGAGGCTTAAGCCTCGTCCCTTTGCCACCGGCTAAGATTAAAGCTTTCATAATATCCTATATTATCATCTAAAATGACATTACAGTTTAAAAAGCAAGTAGTGTAAAGACTTGCCAATAATGTCGCTCAAAACTCTTGTTTTTGCCAGAAGGTAACTTTTGGTATATTTTAAGTCAACTGGCAGCATTTGTCAAGAATACGCATTGGGGTGCTATTTTGTCAGCGATTTCCTGTTCTGCAGAGCTGGCTTGTGGAAGAAATATTATGCCAAAGACAAGACTGACCACTCCTATAACTGCGACAACTATTGCACTCCATCGTGTGAAAGTATTCATCTCATTTCACCTTCTTTTATCTATGGAGCCAGGAATATACCTAGAAGCTCTAGGTATAACAAAACTAAAAGCCTATCGTGTCAAGTCGACACAAAATCAGAGCCTACGCTAGTTCAGTAATGTATGCCACAGAGCAGGAGTTTATTGATGATGTCCTGAAGTGCCGCGACGAGGGGTTTATAGCATACAAACTCCATGCCTATGGCGTGCCTCACAAAGATATCAGGATCTGCCGGGCGGTGAGAGAAGCCGTAGGTGATACAATGGACCTTATGTTGGACCCAGTAAATGCCTATGACCGGAAGGGTGCTTTCGAGGTAGGGCGGGTTCTGGAAGAACTAAAATTTTATTGGTTTGAGGCATCGATACCCGATGGAGACATCGAGGGGTTAGTGGACCTTACAAATAGTTTAGACATACAAATCAGTGGTTGTGAGTCTATATTTGATGATCCCCTAGATCGGTACCCTGAATATCTGACTCGTCATGCCTGTGATAGTATACGTACCGTAGGTAATCTTGCCGGGGGTATTACGGTAATGAAGAAGGCAGCTGCCCTTTGCGAGGCGTTCCACACTAATTATGAACCTCACAGTTATGGTGGAACCCTGGTGCAGGCGGCGCACCTTCATGTGATGCTGGGCATGAGGAACTGCGATTTCGTCGAGTTGCCAGTGCCGCAGGGCATCCTGGACATCGCCATGAAGGACGTTATTAAGGTAGCCAAGGATGGCTACGTCTACGCTCCCACCAAGCCGGGGCTAGGCTATGATATTGATTGGGAGGTAATAGATAGACTCACTATCAAAGAGGTGTAACGCACCCAGTTTGTGGTTTGACCCAGATAACGCGCTACGAAGGCAAAACGCAGGTGTCTCGTCAAAAGTGAACTACCTGTTTATCTTCGGTGAAGACGACTTAGGGATGGTTTGTTTATTCTGCAAAGAGGCGGCGTGGCCAACGTTTGAGGAGTGCTGGCCGAGGACTACTACGGGGCTCCGAGATGGAGATTGACAACAAGGTACCACGGGTATATTATTGGTGAGAAGAGCGATGAGGGATGAGAATTGCCCCATCGCGAATTGAAATGGGAAATCCCAATTTAAATAACTAAGGAGGTAGGAAAGATGAAAATTACTGAACCGGAGTGGTAGGGGAAGGAGGTGATGTGTCACTTCTCTAGTGGAGTAATACAACCAAATAAGGAGGTAAGAAAGGTGAAAATCACCGACATCAAAGTCAGAGTCCTGAAGCCCTTGGAGTACAAGTTCCAGTGGAAGGAGGAGTGGCCTCCCCGGGAAGTTCAAAGCAATGTAATCACTGTGAGTACTGACGAGGGAATTGAGGGACATCTTATTACATGGGGGGCTGCTGCCGCTGACCTGAAGACAGCTCTGCCTGCGCTCAAGGAACTTCTAGTGGGACGGGACCCCTGGGACATTGAAGCCATCTGGTATGAAACGCAACGGCTGGGTCGAGGACGAAACGTAGTCGGCAGTACCATTGATATCTGCCTCTGGGATATTGTGGCCAAGAAAGCTGGCGTTCCCCTCTACAAGCTACTGGGGGCTTACCGCGACAAAATTCTGGCCTACGCCAGCACAGTAATGCATGCCACAGACCAGGAGTTTGTCGATGAGGCACTCAAATGCCGAGAGGAAGGCTTTACCGCCTATAAACTACATGCCTACGGGGTACCGGACAAGGACATCCGGGTTTGCCGTGCTGTCCGTGAAGCTGTGGGTGACAGTATGCACCTGATGTTGGACCCGGTGAATGCTTATGACCGTCGTGGCGCCTTCCGGGTCGGTAGAGTTCTAGAGGAGCTGGATTTCTACTGGTACGAAGCGCCAATCCTCGATACGGACCTGGATGGTCTAATAGACTTGACTCGTGCCCTGGATATCCAGATTGCCGCTACGGAGTCCGTGTTCCAGGGGTTGCAGTTCCTCCCCCGCTACCTCACCCACCACGCCTGCGACAGTCTCCGCATGGTGGGCGACGCAGCCGGCGGGATTACGGCCATGAGGAAAGCAGCTCACCTGTGTGAGGCATTCAATGCCAACTTCGAACCCCATAGCTACGGCACCACCCTGGTGCAGGCGGCGCACCTTCATGTGATGCTGGGCATGAGGAACTGCGATTTCGTTGAGTTGCCAGTGCCGCAGGGCATCCTGGACATTGCCATGAAGGACGTTATTAGGGTAGCCAAGGACGGCTATGTCTACGCCCCCACCAAGCCGGGGCTAGGCTACGATATTGATTGGGACGCTGTCAAGGAACTCACTGTCGAGGAGGTGTAAGCCCGACTAGCTAGATGCAGGCCTAACGTCTCAACATTCGTGTGACCAGTTTAACAACGGAGCAGGTTGTGTGACCAAATCGAATTCTGTTCAGTCAAAGTCGCAAAGCCTCTTTTTCTAGTTGACCAATCACACCTGACCTCCTATGTGTAAAGCAAGCGATAAAAGGCGGAGACCGCTTGCCTCCTTTCGGCACACATTATAACTTCCGCTCACAAACAAATCAACTAATAACCAATAAGGGGAGCTATTCTACTCCCCCCCAAAAACTAACAAAAAAGAGAGCTACTACTAGCTCCCTTTCTATTCTACCTGAGAATTATGGTCGGGGCGGCCGGATTCGAACCGGCGACCACCTGAACCCCATTCAGGTGCGCTACCTGGCTGCGCTACGCCCCGAAGTCATCGCCGAATAGTCTCTTTTTATGCCTCCTTCTTACTGCCCATCCTCCTCTTGCGCTGGTCATATCTAGTCTTGTTGAGCTGTTTAACAGCCCTTCCCGACTTGAAGCGATTCAGGTTAACGAAGCCCTTTGTTCTATTCATTAGCTGCTGACACCCCCATTTTGATGTATTCCGGGACAATAGTCAAGGGTGTGCTCACCTCAGTTTGCCGCAGGAAAAGAGTAACGAAAGCCAGAATAGCGTTAAAATGAGGCTGCTTCATTGGCCACTGTCATCCTCTACTTGGTGGTCTAACTAGCCCGACTGGTGTATAATACAGGAAGGCAAAGGATGAGAATTACTATTGGACAAAATGTTGCTCAACTATTGAGTGAACTACCAGAGGGGGTTCAACTGGCAGTGGCTGCTAAAACAAGGTCACCGCAGGAAATTCTGGAGGCAGTTGAGGCCGGTGTGAAGATTGTTGGCGAGAACTATGTCCAGGAAGCCGAAAGGGTCTATCAGGCGATAGGAAATAGAGCCGAGTGGCATTTTATTGGGCACCTTCAAAAAAATAAGGTCAAAAAAGCAGTCAGGATATTTGACATGATAGAAACCGTCGATTCTGTTGAAATTACCGGGGAGATAGATAAAAGATGCGCTCAAGTCGGCAAGGTAATGCCGCTATTGATTGAGGTAAACAGTGGCCGGGAAAATCAAAAATCAGGCGTATTCCCCGAGAAGGTCGAACAATTGGTGCAGCAGATATCTGCCTTGCCAAACATAAAGGTAATCGGCCTGATGACTATGGGGCCTCGTTTTGGAAAATCCGAAGATTCCAGACCCTATTTTGTGGAAACCCGGAGAATCTTTGAGGAAATCGGGAAGCTCAATCTGCCTGATGTGGACATGAAGTATCTCTCCATGGGCATGACCAATTCCTACCGGATTGCTATAGAAGAAGGTGCCAATATCGTCAGGATAGGCAGCAAGATATTCGGCGAGAGATGATCAGCATTTAGCCGATAGCGACGGCGGTTCTGTTCTACTCGACATATTCCTGTAGAGTGGGCGGGCAAAAAGAAACCGTGCTGTTTACGCTGACGATCTACAATAATTCTTCTATGAACCTAATACAACAATTCGGTGGTAATTATGTCTAAATGCAAAACTCTGGATTATCTTTGATTCTAATCCTGCTCTTTCCAGAATTCCAGTAATACCGCCTGAAGCAATATATGATTTGAAATTGTCATGATGATCCCTTCCAAAAGTCGCCTCAACCATTCGTATAGCAATCCCGAGAATATTCTTTGGGAAAGGAGTGTTGGAATCAAGAATTATTGTTTTTCCCCGACTTTCATTAATTCGGTTACAACTTTTGCCTGTTCATCTGAAGGTAGTTCATGGATTACCTGACACATAATAGAATAGTCGAAACTATTGTCTTCATACTCTGTAATGTCTCCAATATCCATGTGCAAAAAGATAACATCGTCGTAAGGGTTTGATTTGTTTGCTAAATCTATCATCCGACGAGATAAATCAGCGCCAACAACTCTGCAATTCTTCTTTTGCTTGAGTAATGTAGATAATACCCCGGTACCACAGCCTGCATCAAAAACCTTGGAGTTTTCAGGTACTATATTTATTCTTTATAATCTTTTTGTTCACCGTCATCGTTTAGCATCTGTAGCCTTTTATATAATTCCTGCTTTTGATGCAGAGGTATAGGCTCAAGCTCGACCCCAACAAAATCATAAGATTCTTTGATACCATTAAGTGTATATCGTTTCTCACAGAAATGAGTCATACCTGAGGAAGGGTCGGTTGCTAAGATGTTAACTCTTAACAAAGTAAATTCATCCATCAAATCTTCAAGTTGAATAGTTTTGTGTTTGAGTTTGTGCTGCAACTCTTTCCTTTTGTGTTCACTAAACCCGAAACCAGCTAATTTCTCGAGATTTAGACTATATATGTCAATCGTAAATGAATGTACTCCTAGATTCTCACTTTTGTTGAAAGGTTCGAGCATAAAAACCTCGGTGTGTGTTAAAGTCAGCCCCAAGCCTCTTCTTAACTTTCCAGAGCTGACTTTAACCAAGTCTGCATTTGCTCGGATATCTATTACTGAACGGTTTTTGCTTTTATTTCTTATTCTGAATTTGTATTCCAGCAAATTAGGTTGATGGGGATGGGGGCGTTTGATTAGCTCACTTGATATTTCAATTTTAGGTTTCCGGAATCTCAAATAAAGCCAGAAAATATAAGAAGCTGATAGACCTGCAATTAGTCCGCCAAGGACATTGAGTAATAGAGATATAAACAACTTCATATAATCCTCTTTCTTTTAAACGAGATTTTGAAGCCGAACGGCAACCTGCCATATTACAGTTCGTTTATTCCTATCAGCCTAACGTCCGCCTTGAGCCGCCGCCAAGGTATATGCCAGATAATACTTCACTGTAAAACCACTCCTGGAAGCAAAACCAGGCTCACTGGCTGACGCTCCTGGCGGTCGGTCTCCAAGGAGTTGTTAGTTGGGATTTCCCCTATCAACTCGAAATGCGCTAATCCTTACGTGTCGTCGTTCTTGGTGCAAATGATATGCCAATGTGGCGTGGCTGTCAAGCTCGCTCTCCTTCCAGTGTGGCTGACAGACCGATTATCTTCTGTTATTATAGTATTGTCGCTGGTGGTATCGTCTGCCAGGCCCAGAATCTGCCCACAAAGAGCCGTGGAAGAAGGCTTATCGTAAACAATAACTAGTATCGGAGGAAAAGAAACAATGACTCCCATCGTTTCAATTGTAGGTAAATCAAAAGCAGGCAAGACAACCCTTCTGGAAAAGCTGATTGTCGAGCTAAAATCGAGGGACTATCGAGTAGCTACTGTCAAGCACACTCCCAGGGGTATGACCTTTGACCAGCCAGGCAAGGATAGTTGGCGGCACATCCAGGCTGGCAGCGAAGCTACTATCATCAGTTCCCCGGACGAGGTTGTAATGGTCAAACCGGTTACCCAAACCCTTACTCTCGATGAGATAGCCCACCTTTTCGGTGAAGACTACGACATTATCCTTGCTGAAGGTTTCAAACAGGATAATGCGCCTAAGATAGAGGTTCATCGTCGGGAAGTCGGTCCACCCTTGAGCACCGTCAAAAAGCTGTTTGCCATAGCCACTGATGAGCCGCTGGAAACCAACACCAGGCAGTTCTCCCTGGAAAATATTAAAGGTCTGACTGACCTTCTGGAGAAAGGCTTTATCAAGCCTCAAAGGGAACGGCTCTCTCTTTACGTAAATGGTGCTCCCATAACTTTGACCACCTTCCCCAGAGACCTCATCACCAATGTCCTGGTGGCGATGGCTTCTTGCCTCAAGGGGGTGGGAGAGATTAGGAGCCTGAAGTTCTTTCTTAAGAAAGGGGAGCCTGAGCAAGACTGATGAATTCTATCCTCTATGGCCCGGTTCCTTCCTGGCGGTTGGGCAGGTCGTTGGGGGTGGATATTGTGTCCACCAGGAGTAAGCTCTGCTCCTTTGACTGCATCTACTGTCAGTTGGGCAAGACTGTTCGCCCGGTGGTTAGGCGAAGGGAATTCGTAACTATGGCTGACTTGGCCCGGGCGTTGGAGACAGTGCAGGGCATAGCAATCGACTACGCTACCTTCTCGGGAATGGGCGAACCAACCCTTGCCAGCAATCTGGGTCAGGCGATTGAGCTGGTCAGGTCAACTCTGGGGATACCGGTAGCCATACTCACTAATTCTTCCCTCATGCCCCGGGAAGATGTGCGCCACGAGCTTGGTCAGGCTGATGTGGTGGTGGCTAAAGTAGATGCCCCCAGTGAAGTGCTGTTCCACCAGATTAACAGACCTAGGGTAAGATTCACCCTCGCTGAAACCCTGGAGGCAATCCGGCTCTTTAGAAGTGAGTACCTGGGGAAACTGGCCCTCCAGATAATGTTTGTTGATGCCAACAAAGGCTGTGCCGCCGAGATGGCAAGGCTTGCTGAAGAGCTTTCGCCAGACGAGGTGCAAATTAACACTCCTCTGCGCCCTTGTGCCGTCAGCCCTTTGCCTCCTGAGCAAATCGCCGCCATACGCCAGCATTTCTCTGGACTTAGCCGTGTGGTCACCGTTTATCAGGCGTCCCGTCCTGAGGTCACCCCCTTGAATCTGGAGGAGACCTTGCGACGTCGCCCCAAACTCTGAAAATAATGGGAGTTGACATAACTATAAAACAAATCAAAGCTAGTCAGATAGGAATTGTTCCCTCATTTTTTTAATATGTTATTGTCCGTCGCATCAGAAAGAAGGTGTTTCCAGCAGTATGGTAAATGAAGATTATGGAGCCCAGATAATCGCCGAAGCTGCCAGAGTTGCCAGAATAACCACTTCTACCGAGAAGGCCGGTAGAATTATTCTTTCCACGGGAAGAGGCGGTACCGGCAAGTCAACCTTCGTCGCTCTTGTCAGTCGGTATTTGAAATCCCCACTGCTACTCCTTGATATTGACCCCGACCAGAGTCTGGCCAGTATGCTGGGGGTAAATCTGGAAGAGGTAAAGATAGAAACTGAACTCGGTAGGAAGGTGCCGGTAAGGACCCTTTCCGACCTGACCAGTGACATTGAAGACGAGGATGCCTTTACTGAACTGGGTGGCAGCCCCGCCTTTGTCAAGATACCACTCCTGCTCCAATGGTACACTCAATACCACTCCGAGAAATTTGATTTAATTTCTCTAGGACC
>SDBU01004015.1_pt1 | contig 18386 bp, 20 predicted proteins | sample 2277071 | NCBI WGS metagenome assembly SDBU01 (sample SAMN10397929, study PRJNA504765) | marine sediment metagenome | isolation source: marine sediment core GS08_GC12, 126 cmbsf | place: Arctic Ocean: Gakkel Ridge, Loki's castle | collected 2008 | reverse complement strand
GCGTGAGAGTGAGGAAAGATTCAAGGCCATTTTTGACAATGCGGTTGATGGGATACTTCTGGCGGATGTGGTAAACAAAAGATTCTATACAGGTAATAAAAAAATCTGTCAGATGCTTGGTTATAGCTTGGAGGAAATCAAGAATCTGGGAATCATGGACATCCACCCCGAGGGAGACTTACCCTATGTTATAGAGCAGTTTGAGAAGCAATCGAAGAAGGAGATTACACTAGCTAAAAATATTCCAGTGAAAAGGAAAGATGGAAGCGTCTTTTATTCAGAAGTCAATTCATCCCCCATAACATTAGCTGATAAAACATATCTGATGGGTATCTTCCGAGACATCACCGAGCGCAAGCGGGCGGAGGAAGCTTTGGAGTGGTCTAGACGTGAGACTAAGGAGAGTCAGGAGCTGTATCAGAGTATCATAAACAACATGAACGATGTCGTAGTGACCACTGACACTGAAGATAAAATCACAAGCTTGAACATGATCGGGCAAGAACTCCTGGGCTTTGAATACAAGGCTGTTCTCGACAAGCATATTTCCATTTTATTCGCTGAAAAGGAGAAGCTGATGAACGCCATCCAGATGTTCAAGGAAGGGAAGTTTGGATACGACTACGAAATCAACCTCCAGACGATAGACGGGAATGCAATCATTAGTCTGCTGACAATTGCATCACTCAAAGCTCTTAATAAAAACGATATGGGGAGGGTTTTTTTATTGCATGACATCAGAAACAGGAAGAAGGCTGAGGATGAGCTAAAGAAATCCCATGAGGAGCTTCAAAAGAGGGTTAACGAGTTAGAGCATTTTCAGAAGGTTACGGTTGACCGGGAAATTAAGATGGTTGAGCTGAAGAAGCGGATTAGGGAGCTGGAGGATGTGATGAAGAAGCAGGGAATAAAACCAGGTGATGAGGGAACATAGTTATGTTAAAATGAAGTGTGTGAGAGGCATAATGTCGCATCCTGTTGTGACTGTGGATTCGGAGGCGAACGTCCAGGATGCGGCACAAATCATGTCCGAGAAGAAGATCGGCTCTGTTGCTGTGCTCACAGACGGGGAGCTTGTTGGAATCTTCACTGAACGAGACATATCCACGAAAATTGTGGCTGAAAACAGGGATGCAAGCAAAACCAAAGTCGGGCAGGTGATGCATTCACCTGTTGTGACTGCTGAACCTGAAACCACGATTTATGAGGCGTCAAAGATTATGTCAGATGCTGGATTCAGGAGGCTGCCGATTGTGGAGGGCGAAAAACTGGTTGGCATCGTCACGCAAACCGACATAGAGATGGCTTTACGGGCGATTTCGATCGACGAGCTCAAGACTAAAGTCCATGAACTCGAGATATTCAACAAGATGGCTATCGGCAGGGAACTCAAGATGGCGGAACTCAAGAAACGAATCACGGAAATAGAGGGTGAAGGTGAGGCATAGGCGGGAAATATGGCTATGATTTCGTTTAGCATCCAAAGGAAATTAATCGCAGGGTATCTGGTAGTTGCCATATTAGTCATGGCCATAGGGTATATCTCCGCCGATAGAAGCCAGCAGGTAATAACGACGTATATTGGAGAGAATTCTGTGGATATAGCTACTGAAATGCTAGCTACCATTGATAAAACAATTTATCATAGAGTCGAGGAGTTACAGATTTATTCCATGAATTTGGAGGTGCGGGAACTTGTTATGGAATCGAATCAAGAATTCGAGAAGTTAGAGGATATTCAAGGAATTATTGATGGAATAGACAAGGAATGGATTTCTGCACCGGAAGGGACAATAACGCCTTTCATGCAGGAATTAATGAGCAATGAACTAGCAGAGGAGTTAAGACAGAGGACAGGATACTATGAGGAAACATATGGCTATAGCGTTTTTCCAGAGGCATATGTGACAAACAAATATGGGGTAATCATCGCCTCAACAGGAAGAACCAGTGAGTACCTACAGGCTGATGAGGAATGGTATCAAACCGCAGTGGCAGAAAGAGGATTTTGGGTTAGCGAAGTCGAATATGATGAAAGTTCCGATTCATATGCATGTGACATCGTCATCAACTTGTATGACGACAAGGGGGATTTCGCCGGGATTTTAAAGGCTGTTTTGAATATTGAGGATGTTATTAGCGTCTTAGACCAAGGGATGGAGCCAGGTGAAGCACATATGGAGCACCTGCATGCAGAACATGAAACCATGGAACTTAGATTGCTCACTAAGGACGGCAAGGTTATTTATTCAACAGAAAAAGCACCATATGAGATTTTTGAAGATGTGCCTGAAGAGTTGTTATCACGTTTAGGCACCAAAGAGGATAAGCATTACTTCATAGCAATAGGTGATAAGCCGGGAGAGGGAGATAGACTATATTCTCGTGCGCATTCAACGGGTTATATGGATTATAAAGGCTTGGGGTGGATTTTAGTGATAGAGCATGAGACAACAGAGATATTCGCTCCCGTAGTCGAATTGAGAAACCAAGTATTAATTCTATCGTTTGTTTTAGTGGCAGTTACTGGCCTAATTGGAGTCTTAATCTCCCGTTCAGTCTCGCATTCCATTATTGGATTAAGAGACGCTACGAGTGAAATTACTAAAGGCAATCTGTATGTGAGGGTAAAAATTGAATCAAAGGACGAGCTCGGAGAGCTTGGATCTGCATTCAACCAGATGGCAGAGGAGCTGGAAGAATCCCGGGGGAAGAGGATAGAGTACACCAAGGAACTTGAGCAGGAGGTTCAGAAAAGGACTTCTGAGTTGGTGGGGAAGCTGACAGAGCTTGAGAGAACCCGCACCGCGGTGTTAAACATGATGGAAGACCTGCAGGAGACAAAGAATGGCTTGGACGTCAAAGTCAAGGACAGGACTGAGGAGCTGCAGAAGGCATATGACCAACTTAAGGAGGCTGATACGGTGAAGGACGACTTCCTGGCAATAACCTCCCATGAGCTGAAGACTCCATTGACCTCGATTATCGGATTAACACAGCTTATCCAGGAGGAGTTAGCCGACAAGATGAGCGACGACGAGAAGGAAGACGTGAGCGTGGTGCTTGAGGAAGCGAACCGTCTGAAGAAGCTCATTGACGAGATACTGGAGCTGGCGAGACTCGACGCAGGGAAAAAGGTCTTCAACATGGTCGAGTTAGACATTAAAAAACTATCTGATGAGGTTAAAGACGATCTTAAAGCCTTCTCAGAGCAGAAACAGATAAAAATAAAACTCGAGCAGGATGGTGTTCCGGCCGTGATCGGCGACCATGACTCGATCAAGAGGCTCCTATACAACCTAACTAATAATGCGGTAAAGTATTCGTCAGGCAAAGGAGAGAATGTGGTGGTTGGGGCATACCAAGACAAAGACAAGGTAGTCACCTACGTCAAAGACGCCGGCATCGGTATCCCAGATGAAGCGAGGGAGAAGGTGTTCGACCGGTTCTACCAGGTTGACAGTAGCAAATCCAGGAAATACGGGGGCACAGGTTTGGGGCTTGCGATATGCAAGAAAATCGTTGAAGTCCATAAGGGGGATATATGGCTGGAAAGCAAAGTCGGGGAGGGAACAACGTTTTATTTCAGTCTGCCAATCTTTAATGAGGGGCGATGACAGCTAAAGTTATGGTTGTGGATGATGAAGTCCACACGGTAAGGCTTGTGAGGAGGCTGTTGGAGAGGGCAGGCTATGAAGTGCAGTTCGCATACAACGGGGAGGAAGCCCTGAACGTCCTTTCACATTTCGACCCAGACATCATGCTACTGGACATCATGATGCCAGGCCTACCGCCCAAGAGCGTTATCGAGAAACTGCGAGAGCAGGGGAGGAAAGTCAGGATATTCTATTTCTCCGCTCTTAAGGAGGACCATGAGGCAAGCGACAGGATAAAAAAAGAGCTGATTTCAGATGACGACAGAGATTATATCGCCGGTTACATCGAAAAGCCCTTCGATAACCATGACATGTTGGACAAGATTAGGAAGGCTCTGGAAGAATGACCGAGACACTGAAGAGAATAATCACAATTGATGACGACGAGAACATACGTCGAACCATCAAGAAGATACTGGAGAGGGAAGGATATTCTGTCGATGAAGCGGCAGACGCCACGGAAGGCTGGGGGAAAGTCAGCACCGGCGGATACGACCTGGTTTTGTTGGATATAATGATGTCGGGCACAACGCCAAATGAATTCATCCAATACCTGCAGGGTATGACCGGGATAGAGCCTGAATTCAAGGATACACGGGTTCTTTTTGTCTCTGCTATCCCCTTGCCGTATTCAGAGAAGAAAAAGCTAACAGACAACAGACAGGTCATGGGTTACCTAGAGAAACCGTTCACAAAAGAGGAGCTACTAGCTAAGGTCGAAGAGGCTTTGACTGCGGGCGAAGACGGCATGAAACCTATGCGGAAGAAACCTAAATCCTCTGTAGAACAGAGGGAACTTGAACCCGGATTAATGTACTTAATCGAAGAAGACCAGCCGGAACAGGGCATGAAACTGTTTCTACAGGAGAAAGAGGGAGGTAGGAATGGATTGTGCATAACCCGCTCCAACCCAGAGCAAGTCAGAAGAGAACACAACATCGGCGACGCCAGAATCTGTTGGCTTACAGGAGTACGGACAAGCGAAGACACAACGTCTCTCTCAGGCCTCCAAGAACTCAGTATGACCATCAACAACTTCATAGACGATAACAACAAAAGCGTGATACTGTTGGATGGGTTGGAATACCTAACAACAAACAATGAATTTCAACGGGTTCTAAGGCTCATACAGCACCTTAAAGACAGGGTAAGCACATCAGATACCGTGATGTTAATCCCTGTGAATCCAGAGACAGTAGGTAAAAGAGACTTAGCACTATTGGAGAGAGAATGCAAACTGCTATGAAATATGAGGGGGATTAGATAGATGGCCAAAACCATAATGATAGTAGACGATGATCCATCCATACGATACAGCCTTGGGAGGATTCTTGGGGTTAAAGGCTATGACATCAAGGTGGCCTACAGTGGTAGAGAATGCATGAAGGAAGTTGGAAAACTCAAGGGGAAAGTTGACTTAATCCTCTTGGATATCATGATGCCCGAGGTAGACGGAATCACAACATTTTACAACATCAAAAAGGTTTATCCAGACATCAAGATAATATTCATTAGTGCAGTACAACCCGATGAGAAAGTGAAGGACTTACTCAGGGCAGAAGGACACAGGCCTAATATCACAAAACCATTCGACATAGGAAAAGTCGTGGAAACAGTAAAAGAAGTATTAGGTGAGTAGCTGAACACATTACCCTTTTGCTTAAGGCAGGATATGACCCCGCCCATTCCTTGAATTGCACCAATATTACTGAGCAGTCATAGAAAGAAGAAGACAATAAGACAGAAAGTTCCTCGGCAAAATAACCAATCAAGTAGCTAGCCAAAAACCCACAGAGAACACTACACACTGTAGTATTCTCCCCTGTTTTGGGGGTAGTATACTACACCTTGTAGTATAATCCGATAATAGAAAAAGCTGTCTTGACGTTGCCCCTAGCCGTGGTGATTGTAGCCCCTTCCTCGATAAGGGGAAAATGGTGTAGATACGTCCTTTTCAGGGCGTAACTGTATTATAATGTTTCAGGATAATAAAAACGCTTACTACCTTGAACTGATTGTGTTAGTTTCTTGGACAGTTATATGTCTTTTCAGCTGGAAAAGGTTATGGTGATTGGGTCGCCGTCTCCTTCGTAGGTGAAGTGCTTTTGGTTGACGCCTATGGACCAAGTCTCTGAATCGCCTTCTCGCAAGCCCGTGTTTGCACACATGCCGTTTATGTCTTTGGCGTAGTGTTTGAAGTTGTGGTTTTTACAGCACCCGCAGGACTGATATGTGTCGCACATTGTGTAGGTGTCACCTCTGTTGATGGTAGAACCCCTTTTGGAGCTTATCATCAAGAACGTATGCTTCTCGCTTGTGCCTTCCTTTTTCGTTATTGTGAACAACGCGTTTTTCTCGGTACCGTCTGCAGCTATCAGTGGCTCATACGGCTGGGGCGGCATCAGGTGGCCGCAGCGGAAGTCGGAGCCATTAGCGTACTCCATCTCCCAGTAGCAGCCGAACGATTTCGAGTACTTGGTTGAATCTAGCAGTATGCATTTCTTGTCGACTACTACCAGTCCCCTTTCTGCCACTTCAACCGATATCTCGTCACCGTCGCCCGCATAACTGATTTCATCAGTATAATTCTCATCGAGAATGCCACATACCTTGAAACCGTATTTGCCCGGTATGCGGTAAGTGTTGATAGAAAAAGATATCATGCCATCCTCATCAAAGGGTATGTAAAGGTTGTCGGCTTTCTTGTCTATCCAGTCCTGTTTCATCAAAGCCTCGCGGGTATCGTACTTGTCCCAGAATTCATCAGGAAGCTCGGTCGGAGTCACGCATGCGAATTTCCGTTCGCTTGGCTTGAGCCCGTTCGGATCGGAGAAAGTCCACGTATACATTGCAAGCCCGTCCTCCCCGTAGGCCCCCATCGTTGGGCCGACAGAGTAAATTGACTTCCCGTAAGGCTGGAGATGACCAACAACCGGTTCATCACTTTCGTCCGGGCCAAGTGGGTTCCTCCCCCTTGCCACTTCAGCATAGTCGTTCATGCCGTCACCGTCGGTATCGGCATTATTGGGGTCGGTACCGAGCTCCAGTTCAGCGCTGTCCCAAAACCCGTCACCGTCGCTGTCTTTTTGATGTAACACAGTCGGGTCTTCTAAGCAGCCAATTGCAGAGATCACAACGGTCATATGCAATACAATCAGAAAGATCAGTATCCTCACTCTCAAACCACCAGATAATAATGGAAAATTATGATTATAAATCCGGTCGGCCCCGAATAAACATAGAGTTGGTGAACCGGATACAATACTACCACAACCTCCAAGCATACGAAAATAGATTACCCTGCTTGATTCTCTGCATCTGACCTAGTGGTATATAGCCCCCACATATGTTTTTAGAGATATATGAGCATTAACTAAACTATTTATATACTTATTTACATACTAATTACTATATTAGGTAATTATCATGACTAATAATAGAAAAGTATTGCCTAGGAGGGGTGTTGAATTGTTCCAGCACCTTGAATCTGGGGGGAAATCCATTTTTACACGTTCTGATGCAGAGGATATTCTAGGTCTGAAACCTAACTATTTGAACAAATTCCTCCATGAACTGGAGTCAATGGGGTGGGTAAGACGATTAGAAAGAGAAAAATACCTGATTATCCCATTATCTGCCGGGGAATCAGGCCATTGGAGTGAACATCCATTTTTAATAGCATCATATCTGGTAAAACCATATGCTATAGCCTATTGGAGCGCATTAAACCACTGGCATCTTACAGAACAGATAGTGAATACTACATTCATCCTGACTACTAGCAGAAAATTCGCATCTGAAAAGCAGATTATGGGCCATGCATACAAATTTGTAAAAGTACATGAAAAAAAGTTCTTTGGATTAAAGACTCAGTGGATAGAAAACAATAAGATATTGGTAACTGATATTGAGAAGACGATAGTTGACTGTCTAGATCATCCTCAATATTGTGGTGGGATTGTAGAGGTCGCAAAAGCAATAAAGACGGGTTTAATTGAGAAAAAGATTTCCAGTGAAAAAATACTAGAGTACGCCGAAAAATTGGGCAATAAAGCGGTCTATAAACGATTAGGGTTCATATTAGAAGTCCTCAATAATCAAAAAGAATATTTGTTTGATTCCATTAATTTAAATACAGGACATATCAGACAGGAGTGTAAACTTAGAATGTCTAAGGGCTATTCAAAGCTTGATCCATCTACTCCTAAAAAAGGAAAACATAATAGCAAATGGAACATTATCGAAAATGTCGGTAGAAATGAGTTGATGGTGGACTAAGTGATATCTAAGGCTGAACTATTGAGGATTGCGGGAGAAAAACAAATTGACCCCACGGTAATAGAAAGAGATTACGCATTAGGTTGGGTTCTTTGGGGATTATCCCAAGAACCCCTATTCACAGATAATATGATCTTCAAAGGAGGGACAAGCCTGAAAAAATGCTGGTTTGAAGACTACCGATTCAGCGAAGATCTTGATTTTACAGCAACAAAAGCATTGGATGAAACAGAGATTAAAGACTCACTTGAAAGCATTATACATAATGTATCAGAAGAGTCAGGACTAACATTTTATGAAGACAGGACAAATATCAGGATTAGAACTCCTGCAAAAGCGCGAGGAGAAAGAAACGATTTGAAAGCGTATAATGCCTCGATTTACTTTTCTGGTCCCAGATCAGATACAAGGAATCCTTTGAGAGTTAAATTCGACATTACAAACTTTGAAAAGATGGTTCTCTCTCCTGAAATAATGGAAATCATGCATCCGTATTCTGACGCTACTGATTGTAGATGTAAAGTAAACACCTACTGCATTGAAGAGATTATTGGAGAAAAATTAAGGGCATTGTTGCAGCGGTCCAGGCCCAGAGATTACTATGACATATATTATATTCTAAAAGACAAGATTGGGTCGGTAAATATCGGAAAAATAATTGATGCATTCAAAAAGAAGGCAGAATACAAAGAAGTCCCATTTGATGATGTCGAATCGCTCATAGGCGACGATAAATATAATGCAATCGAGCCCACATGGGGGAGTCAACTAGACCACCAACTAACATATGCTCCAAAACCAGAACTTGTACGTCCCGAATTCAACAAATTAGTCACAAGCCTATTCACCAAGGAGATACCAAAACTTGTAGAGAAAATATCAACTCCTGAAAAGTATCTCAGCAACCCTAAAATACTCAGCAATAAGGAGAAAATCATCCAGGCAGGAAAGGCAACAAGAGTAATAAAAATGCTATATAATGGAGATAGTCGGGTGGTGGAGCCGTACAGCTTCAGATACCAAGGTGGAACAGAATACTTCTATGGATTCAACCTAAGTGGTGGTTCAAGCCCGCCGGGAATCAGAAGCTTCCTAACAAAAAAGATACAATCGATAGAAATTACTAGCAAGACATATAGTCCACGTTGGCCAGTGGAGTTCTAGATCCAGAACCCTGCTTGGTTCTCCCCCGAAAATAGAGGGATTATGACACCCTACATGATCGTCCCCTTTAATGTGAAAAAGACAATATCAAAATGATGAAGCAGCGAGTCTTTTACAAACCCCCAGATGATAGCAGCGGCGGACTTGGGGAGCCCAAGCCACTTATGCCGAAAGACAGAGAGGATGGGGGCCTAGGAGTGCCTGAACCTGTGGGTATAGGGGATGGGCTTGATAAAAGGCTTCATCAGGCAAGGATTAAGGCAAGTGAAAAGCGCATCACAAAAGACGAGTTCATCGAGGTCTTTCCCCATGGCGCAGAAGCCGCAGACGATATCGCAGCAAGATTTGTGAGAAGGCACGGAAGGAAAACTGGAAAGAGCCCTAGAGCAGGATCCAGGAGTGACCCAGACTGGCTCCTTACCGCGGCGGTGCTTGTTGCAGATCCTGTAAAGGCGATAAAAGAGGCAGCTAAGATTGTGCCCGGATATGTGACAAAGGAGATGAACTGTAAAAAAGTCTGTGAGAATGTTAGATTCATGGCAAAAGCTCTCAAGGTCAGAGGGCAGATGATGACAACAGAGACATTCATCGATGAATTGAAAAAGATCGTGCCTGAGGAGCATACAAGACGAAAAACAAGAAAAGAGACGAGGTATAGGCCTTATTATCAGGGCCGATGATATGACAAGACACATTCCCATCCACGATCTCACAACTACACATTGTAAGATCTTCAAAAAGGATAAGCCTTGATACTATAGTCCCATGCCAGGGTAACTGTGCGGCCTTTCCAAGACAAAGTGGATTTGTTAGGTTATTTTCTTTTCTCCTAAGTCCTCTATTGATTTACTGTGAAGTTTCGTATTTCAGATGTATTTTGGATCCTTGCAAAGATCTCAGTCATTTTGTGGATCGTATCCAGGATGTTGCCAGTGAGTGAAAATATTGTCATGAGTTTATTTTTTTCCATGGTTTTTTGGATCATATGCCAAACATTGGAAAAAGGCATTGAAGCGTTGATGATGGGCGTACCGGTTTGGATGCAAGAGAAAAAGATATGGGTTGTTCCACTTGTATTTCTTATTGTGGCAGGAGGATTCTTCACAGCCAATATCGTGTATCTGGTCGGGCTTGGATATGGCATGTCTGGATATGCCATTGTTTTGGCGCTTGTAGTGATCAAGGTCTTGATATTTTATGTAAAGGCTGAAAAACCGCAGATCACACATCTTCAGAGGAAGCGTGACATCTATATCGCATTCATCCTCGCCTTGATATTGTTTCCCCTGCCTGCCGGCTTGATTCAATGGCCAGACAGGATCAGTCGATTTACCCTGTTCACATATGTGGCATTTGTCTTTACAGTAAAAACATATGCGGTAGTAGATTATGTGTTAACTAGTTTGAAGGGATCCAAAAAGTAAAATGCAATTGAAAAAGGATCTCATGCTGTGGTGACCGTATATCTTTCCAATAGCAGGGTGGAATTGAACTTTATTTTTTTGATATCTTCCAGAATGCGTCGAAGTATTTTTTAAATCCTGTTACATTCTCTTTACTTTTTATCAAAAGTGCAGTCGGTTCACTTGCCCAGATAATAAGAAGAGTCTTGTCTTTGTAGAAGAAAATGTGTATTGCTGTCATGAGATGCTTTGGCATAAATCGAATATCCGACTTAATCAGGGTCGTCTCCTCCAGATTGCCGCGCGTATCATGATTAGCCAGCATCTTCACCCTCACACCCTTGTCCGAACGAATCTTGTGGAAATTCCAAAAGAAAGCCCTAGCATCAGGGTTTGACCCATAATTAGCACCCATTACATGATACTGTTCCCCAGCCCCCAATTCCTCAATAATATTTCTTATGCTGTTTGTAACTGCTTTGAATCCCATATATAGATATGCTTCAGTCGAGTCGATCTGTTGCTTGCGAAGGTTTTCAATTTCCGGCAGTTCCTTCACAAGTAAACGGCGGTTTTCAGCGATGACCTCAGCTGTCTCATCCATGTAATCCAATATGGCCTTAGATGGCATGGCATTAAACTTTTTCACCTTACCATCCACTATATGGCCGACCAAACCCTTTTTCTCAAGCCGGTCGAGTATCTTATACACCTTAGAGGATGAGACACCGGCTTCTTTAGACAAATAGCCTGTTTTCGTCGGCCCAGTTTTAAGCAGGGTAAGATAAACCTTCGATTCACCCTCACTCAGGCCAATATCCCGCAATAAATCCTCTAACATAACTACGACCCCCCAGGGGGATTATAATGTTTATTTACTCGTATTGAGCCAATATAAGTAATGAAGTCAGATTATCTCAAATACGGATTGGGGCTCTTAATAGGATTATTTATTTTTTCTCAACTTTTTGGAGGTCCACAAAATATTGTCGGTTATGCAGTTTATCCCGTAAATGATAGGGTAAGTGTTGTTTTTGGTGAAGGTACGAGTCCATGGTCCGGCCTTTCGATTATCGCACATGAGCTGGGTTTTTTTGAAAAGGCCGGTGTGGAAGTTGATCTGAAACCTTTCACTTCGGCGAAACTTGCCCATGAAAGCCTTGTAGGGGGTGGACTTGACATGGCTACATCCGTTGATGTCCCCATGGTCGTCTCAACATTTGTGAAACCACGGAATTTCAAGATAGTGGGCAATACCATGAAAACAAAAAATGGGGTGAAATTACTTGTCTTAAACGATAGGATAAAAACCCCTAAAGACATCGAAGGGAAAAAGATCGCGACATGGTTCACCTCTGTTACCCACTATTTCCATGTACAGTTCATGGAAAAGCACGGCATTGATCCAAAAAAGGTCGAGCTTGTCAATCTGAAACCTCATGAGATGCCAGCCGCACTACAATCTGGAACGATCGATGGATACTTCGCATGGGAACCATTCATTTACCAGGGCAAGACTATCCAGGGGGGGAAAGTAACAGTTTATGAAGATAGTTATCTGTATCTTGGCAGTACATCCCTGACAGTGTCTAACAGTTTCTTAAAAGATCATCCAGGTGAAGTGGAAAAGGTCTTGAGTGCATTGAAGATGGCACAGGGATATATCGAAGAAAATCCAAAAGAGGCAAAAGTGGTTTTAGCAGATTATCTTTCAATGGATCAAGACTCATTTGATGATATATTTGACGATTATGTATACAGCTTAAGTCTTGAGCCAGATCTCATTGACAGTTTGAAAAGCCAGCAACGGTGGGTTGTGGCAGAAGGCCTACAACCTGATGACATCGACCCCATTGAAGGCTACATTGATGAAGTACCTTTAAGGAATTTAAAGTTAGCATAAAGGATGGATTTACGGAGTGTTTATTTGGGGGGATGTAACATCAGATATGCGATAGTAACCCTGTCCTCGTTTATGATATTTATCATTGGATGGGAAGCCATAGCAGTATCTGGTCTTTACAACCAGAAACTGTTCCCCCCAGCATCGGCGGTGTTATATGCCCTGGATGAAGAGATCAGAAATGGAGAATTATTTGAGGATGTATTTGCAAGTTTTTGGAGAGTAGTTGTGGGGTTTACTGTAGGATCATTTGTTGGGATTTCAGCAGGTTTAGTATGTGGTAGGATCAAACTCATACAATCATCGATGGGAAGCGTCCTATCAAGCTTAAGCTATGCGCCACCTGTAGCCCTTCTTCCCCTATTCATCCTCTGGTTTGGAGTCGGTAATAATTCGATAATATCGCTCATCAGCTGGTCCGTATTTTTCCCCGTCTTTACAAACACAAAATCCGCAGTAGCGCAGATTAACAGAGAACACATCTGGGTCAGCCGGAACCAGGGGGCAAACTTGATACAACAATGGAAGTATGTAATATTGCCTGGTGCCATCCCCCAAATCCTAACTGGACTCAGGCTTGGATTGACTGTCGCATTGATCATGTTGGTGATCGGCGAGATGGCAGGCACATCCACAGGGATAGGCTATAGGATCGAAATATCACATCAGGGGTTTCGAGCAGACAAAATGCTCCTTGGAATCTCTCTTTTAGGTGTGGTGGGATACACATTAGATGCGGGTTTTGTATACGCAGTAAAAAGGAAACTTCCCTGGGCAACCAAAGATGAAACAAAATAAACTCGAAGTGAGAGACCTTGTGGTAGAGTACGAGGATGGAGACAGATTCAGGGTTATTGACAGACTTAATTTCGAAGTAGCAAACAATGAATTTGTCTCAATAATCGGGCCCTCAGGCTGCGGAAAAACCACACTCATGCACTGTCTTGCAGGATTCATAGAAAAAAAGTTTGGCATCATCAAATTGGATAATGAACTAGTTGAGGGAGTATCAACAAAATTTGGATTGGTCTTTCAAAACCACAACATTCTACCATGGATGAATGTAGCAGAGAACATCGGATTCGGACTGAAAATAGATGGGGTAGAACAGAAAAAAATAAAACAGAAGGTCAGAAGATATACAAAGTTGATGGGATTGACAAATTTTAGCCACTACTACCCACATCAATTATCTGGGGGAATGAAACAAAGAGTTGGGATTGCAAGAGCATTGATAACTGATCCAAAGATAATATTAATGGATGAACCATTTGGATCCCTTGACAGGGAGACAAGAAACCAGATGCAAAAAATGCTTCTGTCCATTCTAAACAATAAAAAGAGGACAATACTGTTCATAACACACGACATTGACGAAGCAATATACATGTCTGATCGAATCATAAAACTATCTAAAACACCAACAAAAAACGTGGAGGAATTTAATATCAAACTTCCTAGGCCTCGGAACAAAAAGATGATGTTAAGTGAAGAATTCATAAAAATAAAAAGGAAAATAGTCAGAGATCCAGACAACTATGAAGAACATATCTGAACATCGCTTAAGGCAACCAGCCATATATCCAAGATTATATTCTAGCCCTTCCCAAATATTCTTATGTCATCCCAGATCAGGCCAGGGAACAAGACATTGACTCACTGGGATAAGGAAAGGCTGAAAAAGCAGATCATGCAGGAAAAGCTCATTGAAGAAAGGGATTGGATCAAACAGAAAGTACAGCCGCTTGAGATCGGCTCAAGAAAGGAGCGTGAAGATGCAATATCTGCAGGCAAAATGACATTTCGAGCAGGAAAGGAAATTATCGAACTCCCATTGGTAACTGGCAAAATGGGTCCAGGTTCATCTCAGTCGGCACTGCAGGGAGTCTATAATGTACCAGGCATAGGTTTTGTGTCTTTGAGATCTGAGCCAGGCGAAGGGCAGGGTCCTGACCAGCTTAAGCTTTTGCGGGTTGAAAAGGCCAAAAGACAGAACACAGTGTCAGCTCCTGAGAATAAGACAGGAACGGATTCGGTCCAGTGGGTAGAAAAAGACATCAGCGGACCGATGCAGGAGAATTCATTTTTCTATCGCACAGATGACCTCGCACACCTTTCAGTGTCAGACGATCTATACCGCGAGCACGGTCTGGCCATAAAAGGCCTTACCATGACTGAGAAAGAGCAGAGGGCAAGACATGGCGGAAGACACACATTTGTGGGATTAAGAACTTTTGAAGGACTTTTCAGAAAGCTTGGCTACACAGTAGCCGAAACGGAAAAAACCAACCAATGGGTCAACCTCCAGGGAGGATTCGCAGGCGAACTGGATGAACAATTTGTGGAATATGACAAAAAAGGCAAACATCAGCCATTCGATGACATGTCCAAATACCACAGGATTGAGGCGATAGACCCAAAGACCGGAAAGACGAGGATATTCACTTTCGCGATCGATGAGCCAAAAGAAGTGAAGCCAGCGAGAGATATTGCAAAGGCCCGCGATCGATAAGTGTGTTAGTGGGTGTAATTCTATCTATCTGATTTAAGAAAACAAAAGGGCGTATAATTGTGGTATATGGCTTCTAATCCCATAATATGGCTATAGGGCTTGTGGCATTCCAGGAGATCGAACAAGCAATCAAACTGGTAGGTTGCACCAGAAAAAACAGGCAGGCTACTAGAACATGTGTCTTTCATGAATTGTGGTGGGAGTACTATTCCTTGTATTCTCCGTATTTTAACATCCATTTTAGGAGTTCTTTCAGCCTTATGCTTTCTGGGATCGTATAGACATCGTTCACTCCGATATACAGGTTTACACGCTGTTCGTCGCCTTTATTGTCGATCCCCGCACCTGATGCGATATTCACGAAATGAACTGCATCCTTGTGCGTTAGGGGATGTCGGTCCACAGTCAGTCCCCTTTCCTCTTCCTTTGCCAGATCCGGCATGGAAACAGGGATGGGAGAGACCGCCCGGATCTTTGTGGGATCATCATAGTGGTGAAGCGTGGCCACAACACCATATAGTTTCAGGCTATCCACTCGTTCACCGTCCATCTTCTTCTTTTTCACTCCCTCTTCTGTCAGTTCTCCGATAACCTGCCCCCAGTGATGGAATCCCAACAAATACTTTTTTCCCTCATGCTCGACAGGCAGCGGCGGATTCCCAGTCCCAAACCAGTATGGCTTGCTGAAATCCAATTTGTAAAATTCAGAGTCCCGAAAGTTCTTCACTAATTTCTCCGCCTTGTTGTGGAAGAGCGCTTTCCACTTGGCCCTCCACTCGGCCATGCCAGGCGTATTATCATGCAAGTGATTGTATTTGCCAGGGTGAGACTGATAGTCGGCCCGCATAGTCTCCCAGTATGCATTCCGTTTCTTGGGACTAGTACATAATGTATCGACCAACTCATCCATGCTATTAAACGACACAACCTGTATTCCAGGCTTCAGCCTCACAAGCATGTTGACTTTATCGTTGCCTTGGAATATCGCGGCATCCTTACTGTCCACACCATCATCTCCAATGTCGATGATAGAGCCTAGCTCCCGTACCTTATCAGGGTGACGTGGGTCCTCCATGACTGCTAGTCCAACATTGAATTTGCCCTTATCCTTTGGATCGAGCCGTGTATAGGTCATATAGATCTTCCCTTCGATCCTGGACGCCCTGGGATCCTCCCGTGACACATTATCGTCAAACAAGGGCCGATCATCCCAGCGGATCATGTCATCTTTTGCGCGGATGCCGTGAAGAAGATTAGATACATAGTCTCCTTTGCTTTTTGTGCCAATAGCCCTTGCGAACAAGTGTTCGCCAACGGGACATATCATGAACAATGCCCTGTCAGCATAAGGATTATTTGCGAGAAGTTGAATGGGCTCTCCCTTCGTCTTTCCGATGGGAGGTATGGAGCCGTCTTGTACTCTCGCAAGCCAATTTTCACCAACATGTTTTTCATCTGTCTTCTCAAGGGTTGTCCGCAAGGGCCGCTCATGTATCTCGGCGTCAGGTCCGGCATACAGTACAAAATCGCTTTGAGTTGTGCTTTTAGGTGTTGAAGGTGGTTTTTCCATGATTGAGGAAAATACTCTTTGTTTTGAGATGGTATCCTCTATTTTTCTGCCATCTACAGTCTCCCCTGGCTCAACCCAATCCTTTGAACCGGGCAGGATTAAAGTAGTCTTCCTTGTTTTATTCTTGATCATAATGCTTCCAAGACTTGTAATATAATCTAATCATCAGACGATTATTAGCTGCTGACAGGCACACACTTCAATCCCTTCAGTAACATTCTACTCAAAAACCTGAAAAAGTCATATTCAGCCAAAATTCCATCTAATCTCTTTTAGTGATCGATCTTTTCAGATCAAGATATCGAAATACTTTCGGTTTAAGCTTTGGGTCATCAAGGGCGATAGAGAGTTGCCTCAGCTCCGATGTTTGATTGATGACACCTTTCAATCTTTTAGTGATATCTGTATCTATCCCCGTCAAAAGCCTGTCATTTTCTGCAGGATCGAATGTCTTCACATCTGGCAGGATGCCAAGTTCGGACTTTAACTGAGCCAGCTCCTCGGTTGTTCTGTCATTTCTGGGTTTAGATACTTCTTTTGCCAAAGCAGAACACCTGTTGTTGAAATAATAGGGGCAATAGAGGTATATATCATATTGAAATACCAATACATCCATAGAATGGGTCTGATGGATTTACTCAAGGGATCGAAAAAGAAGAGGTGCGCATTCTGCAAAGCAGAAGATAAGGATCTTGAGTTTTCCAAGAAATTTGACGGGGTCGCCCACATCTTCTGCTCAAAGGAATGCTCGAGGAAATTCAGGATAGCCAGGAAAAAATCCACCAAGAATCCACCGACAGGCGGTTCCTCACTGCCATGGTGAATGTTTAAGACAGATGAACGAGAAGATTATTTTTAAAAAGCATCCGATGAATTGAACCATCAGTTGAAAAATCACCCTTGATAGTGCTCTACTTCCAAAAAAATATCCCCCAAATACAGATAATAAGATGCATATCCCGATATTATTTACATGGTTGTAGTCAATGGCAAACCCCTGGAAGAAGCTACAAAAAAATTATTAACCAGCGTTGACTTGAACCAATTAGGACAACAAATTGAAAAAATTAGTATGCCCACTTTTGGAGGTGTGAAACACCATCAAAACCGAAAGGCAAGGATGACATCACTTGCGGTTGAAATGAGTGCAAGAGGTATAAAGGATTCGCATATTCCCATTATGGCCGCACTTAACAGGACAGTTGATACGATCGTGAAGGTAGAGTGTGGACAAAATCCAGACCTTAAAGAAGAAATAGTCTTAGATCGTACTCTCAATGCCAATGACCTTGTCATAGGCATAGTATCGGCGTATGTAAATATGGACTAGAGCCTGAGAAGACCTATCCATTGATCAAGAAGAACTCGATGGCATTAAATACAATAGAAGAGAGTCAGGCCCACCTTCTATCACACAGGGATAGGATCAAACATTATGTTGGCCTATTGGGTGATGGTCAAAAAGCAGACCCCAAAAGATTAGATAATTGCACGTGCCTAGGCCTGGCATTATATGATGTAGAGCAGATCGTCACATACCCGGACATGGATGGCGAATCCACATATGAAAGTTGTATAAATGCAGCAAATGGTCCATTTAAAAGAAATAGTGAAAATTGGAAAAATTCTACTTGGAAGTCTATTGGCCATAATATGAAGCAATGGCAGATCCTTAAACCAGATGAAAAAATATGTAGAAAGGGCAAAGAAAGCGGGAAAAACTATTGGGTTTATCCCTACTATGGGATTGCCCGACCTAAACCTCGAGCGGACATACTCGACGGTGCGGTCTATGACGCCTGGATTGGTCGTGCACAACTGCCAACTCATCATCTTGGCGCTGGTCAGAGGAGGCTGCCGGCTGCCGTTGACTAGAGCAAAGTATTCCGGATGCTCGGCA
>SDBU01004014.1_pt1 | contig 18387 bp, 16 predicted proteins | sample 2277071 | NCBI WGS metagenome assembly SDBU01 (sample SAMN10397929, study PRJNA504765) | marine sediment metagenome | isolation source: marine sediment core GS08_GC12, 126 cmbsf | place: Arctic Ocean: Gakkel Ridge, Loki's castle | collected 2008 | reverse complement strand
GAATGAAGCCGTCCACAATGATATCGACGGAGCACAAAAATAGACAGCGCATTTTTTTTCCGGGCGGTCACCAATTCGAGTCCTCAGAAACGATATCGAGCTCGAATGCGACGCTCGCGGAGCGTGCGCGCCGTGACGCAGTCGGGTACGTAGAAGGTCGAAACGTAGTAGTCGCCCAAGTCGCACGGTCCTCCTGTGCTGCGCGTGGCCACGCATCTGTTCCAGGTGAACGGCGCGTCGGCGGCCAGATATTTCTCCCGCATCAACTTCTTGAGCTCCTCCCAAAAAACAGACGGCTGCATGCCAAGCGGCACGATAACCATTCTTCCCACGTGCTTGTACGGTACTGGAAGGCGCGGCATCGCGACGTTATCGGGCGAGCGCAGAAGATGGCGGACGTCCGCGTCCGACGACGACAATGATCGCCGCATCAAGACGCGTTGGCAGTTCGGAAATTATTTATGCAGTCATCATTGTCATCTACGTGCTCAGACAAATGCGGAATTGGTTGATGGACGTACTGCTGACGCACACTGGGTTGAAGCTATTGGCTTTGCACCTGCTTGCCGCGGGCGTGATTTGAATCGGCGGCGACGCGATGACGACCGAGACCGGGAGCGAGCCGGCGGCGGCGGCGGACGCGCGCGACTCGCCGGCGCTCACAGAGTTGCCCAATCGCCCGGACGACGTGCGCGAGGCGGTGCTGGCGTTCCGCGCGTCGCAGACCGCCCTTGTGCACGACGACCACCGTCCCGCCGACCTGAATGCGCACCAGCTGCTGCCGCTCACGCCGAAGCAGCTGATGGTGGAAGCGGTGCGAACGGAGCACTTGTTGAACGCGATCGGTGTGCTCGTGCCGATGCTGGAGGTGCCCGTGTACACGCCGCGCCTCTACGTGCTGTTGGTGGGTCGCGGCGCGCCGTGGCCGACGTGTGGCGCCGTTTGGCTGGTGCGCCAGTACGCGTTGGCGATACGCGTGCTGGTTAAATCGGACGCGGTGCGCTCGAGGGCCGACTGCGCGAAGACGCCGGATGCGGACGCGTCCGCGTTCCAGTGCCACGAGCAGGTCATCCGGGAGCACCAGCGCGAGTGTAAGCAGCTGCAGCAGCGCCTACTGGCGCGGCTCGCGGAGCTGGGCGCCACGGCGCTCGACGGCGTCGTCGGCAACGCCGACGACCGCTACCGCGCGCTGTTCGCCGAGCTGCGCGCGTCGGCGCTTGCCTACGTGCGCACGTACGAGCGCGCCATCATGCGCCTGTGCCACGAGGCGTGCACTACGCCGAGCATCCCGGAGCACTACCGGGAGGGCCTGCACGCGCAGCAGCAGCAGGACGACGACGAGCTACCGCCCGTGACGCCGGAACTGGCGCAGCTGCTCGCCACACAACGGCGCTGGGTCATCGACGTGCGCCGCCGGTTCTTCACCTACCGCGAGGACGCCGACGACGGTTCCGTGGCCATGGACTCGCTGGCGCTGGCGCCGCCGCCGCCTGGCATGCCGACGCGCGCCGAGATGCGCTCGTTCGCGCGCTTCCTGTCCTACCACGCCACGACGTCGGCGGTGGCCGACGTGCAGCTGAGCGCGCTCGCCATGTTCCTGCAGAAGGACGCGAAGGCCGCGGCGGATGCGGTCAGAGGCACGCGCAGCTAGTAAACGACGACGACGCCGCCGCCGCCGCCGCCGCTGGTGTGCGGTTTAGGGATAACGAAAAAACACGTATTTAGTTCGGTTGCGATCGGCGTCGTGTGTGCGTGCGTGCCCCCCCCCCCCCGGGGCTGCTTGATGTCACCGATGACACCGGCGGGCCTTCTCCGCGCTGCTTTCAAGATCTTGTTCATCGCCTACATTGCAAAGTTGGCCGTCGGTCGCGCGTCCCTCTTCGGCGAACATTACGCAGTGGCGCAGCAGGAAGTGCAGCACCAGTGCAAGCTCGCGCACAAATGCGACATCGACCACGAAATGCAAGACCTTGTCACGGACGAATGCAACGAGGCGCGGCGCGGTTCGGCGCGCTGGCCGTCGTGGGACGCGCTCGGGCGCACCGCGCAGCAGACGTATCTGTGCATCGAGGTTCCGTGCACCGACCTCCTCGCTTCGGTGTTCAACAGCACGCCGGCGACGCTGATCGCCGGCTGCGCGATGCTGGTCGCGTTCTCGTACGTGCTCTCGGGCCTGTCGTCGGCGTGGACGCGCGCGCTCGCCTTACGCGCCGCCGAAGCCACCCACCCGGATGCGTGGATGCGAGTGCAGCAGGTTCCTGCCGGCGCGCTCGCGTGGCAGCCACCGTACATGCCAACGCCGGCGAACACGCGGACGCCGGCGCCGATGTACGCGCCGATGTCAGTCGTCGACGGCGTCGGCGGCGACGACGACGGCGTCGTGATGAGAAAGCGGCGGTAGCACTGACGAAGCATACAACGTAGATCCCTTTATTGGGTCGTGTGTGCGCGTGTGCGCGCGCGCTCCGTCTCTGCCTGCTTGCCTGCCTGCTTGTCTGCCTGCCTGCCTGCTAGGGATCGGTGATAAATGCCGCCGCCGCCGCCGCCGCCGCCGCCGCCGCCGTCGTCGACTAGGGCAACTCCAGCGAGGCGTAGTCGAACTTCTGCAGCGACCGCATGGCGCCGTCCCAGACCTTGGCGGCGCCCGGGTAGTCGCCGTAGAACCCGCGGTGCCCCTGCGGGATGACCCATCGCGAGAAATTCTTGCGCGACTCGTTCCACAGCGCCTGGCGGCCCTGCAGCGACACCTCGCTCATGCGGTGCTGCCGCGTCAGGAACGTGTCCGTTCCGGGGAACGTCGGCTTCAGCAGGTCGGTGTACCCCCATATCCGCTCGTAGTAGTCGGAGGTCGAATAGGTGTTGCGCGGCGTCCCGTCGATCCGCTGGTTTCGCGCCGGCACGTTCACTTCGCCGGCGAAGCTCATCAGCTTGGGCAGCTTGCGCTCGGTGATCGGGATGGCGGTGACGACCATCGACGGGCGCGCCTTCTCGCGCAGTCGCATCTGCGACGGCTCCGTGACCCACTCGGTGTTGTGCCCGCCGGCGTAGCCCTCCGGCTTCAGGTTCTCCATGATGTGCACGTTCTCCGGCTCGAACAGCACCGCCTTGTGCCAGAAGGTGAAGTTGCCGATCATCACCTTCGACGAGCCGTCCGCCGACAGCATGAAGTTGCTGAAGCCGTGCGCGTTCCATCCCGTCTCCTCGCCTCCCTTTACCAGCACCGCCGACGCCATGTGGTGCTCGATCATCAGGCGCCACACGATGAAGTTCACCGGCACGTTGACGTCCATGCGGATCATCGACTCCCATGCTCGACGCGTGCTCGGGGTGAACAGCAGCGTCATAAGCGCGCCGCGCAGGCCGATGTCGGTGATGCGATTCGCGCTTATGACTCGAGCCCGCAAAGAGTCCGTTACGACCTGCGTGAGCCGGTCGACGTCGTCGTTGTTGCTGGCGCCGATCAGCATCGACGAACGCCCTGCGGCAGAGTCGTGGAACCCGACACCGACCATCGACATCATCGCTGCGTTGTCGTTGTCGTCGTCGTCGTCGTGCATGCCCATGCCGAATCTGGCCGACTTGGTTTCCGGGCCGTCGTGCCACGAATCGGATCGGCCGCGCTTGCGGGCGCCGGTGTACTCATCGTCGTCCGCGTCCGCGTCCACGTCCATGGCGTCCCCGTAGGCGGCGGGCATCGCACCCACCGGCGTGTTGTGGCACGCCACCACCGTCATGTGCTGGAGTCGCGCCTCGCCGATGGGTTCGAACTCGGTGCCCGTCCACAGACGGTCGGGCAGCTGGCCGCGCGCGTCGGGCACGAACTCCGAGCGGTGCGCCGTGTCCGGATCGGACGGGCGCACGAGCGCGCGCGCTCCCACTTCCGACAGGCTCTCGAGCAGTTCGCGCGACGCCGTCAACGGCGTGCGGTAGAACCGCGCGTGCAGCACCGCGTCCGCGTCGTCCTCGATGCCGAACGCGTTGTCGCCGTCGTCGCCGAACCGATTGTGCGTGTCGTCCACCGGACGGATGTTGTCGCCAAACCCTGCCATCAACTCGGAGGCCGCCGCGCGCACGGCGTTCACGGCGGCGGCGTGCTGCGTCGCGACGTTACCGGGCGCGTCGGCGCGCAGCGCGGCGCCGAGCCACGCCTCCAGGCGATCGGGCACCAACGAGAACGCCGCCTGCTGCTGGCCGTCCACGGCGCCGTATCCGTGGCGCAGGCTCTGCACGTCGGCGGCGCGCTCGAGCACCGCGTCCATCTTGTCGCGCACGTCGCCGCCGCTCGCAAACGCCGCGGACGCCGTCGCGTCGTACGCGAAGGCGCGCGGCGCGGCAGCGTCGACGTCGAGCTCGGGATCGTCCGAGGCGGACGTGGCTGGCCGCGTGTGCAGCAGCTCCTCGATGCGCACCGACATCGCGTTCTTTTCGCGATCGGTGGGGTGCTCCGTCAGGTAGAGGTCGTCGATCACCGAGAACACGTCGGCGGCGTCTTGCTGGCGCAGCGCGATCGCGCGCACCAACGAGCGCAACTCGGCGGCTGTGTTTCCCGCGCTCAGCGAGAACGACTCGATGAAGCCGAGCAGCTTGCGGCACAGGTCGGCGCGGCGCGCGGGCACCTGCTCGGGGCGCATGCGCAGCGGCGGTCCCGTGTAGTGCGCCTGGTTGTTGATAACCGCGAACACCTCGCGCAGCGCCTCCAACGAGCGCTTTCCCATCTGCAGCATGGCGCGCACCTCGCCGCTCAGCATCGTCGAGTGCTGCATGTAGCGCGCCGGGATCTCCACCACGGTACCGGCCACCGGGCTGCGGTAGGTGAACACGTTGTTGGTGGCGGCCGCCGGGGGCGCGCCCTCCAGGCGCGCGCGCAGATCCTCGGGCAGGTGGCCCTCGTAGAGCTGGCGCAGGCGCGCCGTCGCATCGGTGGCGTCCGACAGCGCCGCCGACACCACGAACAGCGCCACCGGCACCCACGCCGCCGCGGCGTCCGCACGTCCCTGCACGCTCCCGCGCACGAGGCCGCCCTGCATCCGCGCCGGCAGCGCGGCCAGAAACAGCGGCGGGCGGTTGGCGCCGAGCACGTTGCTGACGAACGTCGACCCGGCGTCCGCATGGTGGAACCACGGCGCGCGTCGGTTCGCCTTGATCACGTCGCTATCGGGGAACACGCGGCGCATGCCGTTGACGAACGTGTCGATCAGCTCGACGGCGTCGGCGGCGCGCTTGCCGATCCCGTACCACACGCTGTCCTTGCGCGTGGCCTGCTCGGCGATCGCGCGCAGGCCGTGGTAGTTGGCGAATCCGATCGGGTACGCGACGCGCGTCGTCGACGCCCGGTCGGTGGGCAGCGTCAGGCTGCCGTGCTTGTCGGCGCGCCACTCCGTCAGTTTGGTGGGCATGTTCCAGGCGCGCGCGGCGTCCGATGGCGTGAGCGCCCCTACGAACTCGCCGTTCGTCGCGAGGCTGCGCGGCAGGTTCAAGCGGATCGCCGCGCGGAAGAACGCCTCGTCGTACGGCTGCGACTCGATCTGCGTCAGCAGCCGGACCGCGTCCTCCCAGCGGTCTTGCATGCCGATCGTTTGCATGCCCGGAAACACCTTTCCCAGGGCGGTGGTCGCCATCAGCTCGAAATCGGCGTCCGACGCGGCGTTCAGCTCCATGTTGCCGAAGAATTTGATCAGTCGGTACTGGCCGTCCGTGTCGACGCCCGACAGGAAGTGCGGCGGCGGCAGCCCGTCGTCGTTCCACTTGTCGTGCGGGTTGCCGCGCATCGGCTGGCGTCGGCCCTCCTTGCGGTACTGGGCGACGTGCGCTTTCAGCTGCCGGTGGTAGCCGGCGTCCACCGGGTCGAACAGCGCGGCGTGGCGGAACGCTTCCAGCAGCTGGATCTTGACGAATTTGTCCTGGTTCTCGTCGTACAGGTAGGTGGCGCGCTTGCCGCTGCGATAGCCGACCATCGCCTGCGCGTCCTGCTCCTCGGAGATCAGCGTGTAGTGCTCGCTGACGTGCTGGCGGCGCGTCGTGAGGTTGCGCGCCGGGTGGCCGCGCTTGCCGACTTCGAAGAAGCGCGTCTCGAACACGTGCGTGCCGTTGGCGAACGTGCTCATCGATTCGGGGCCCTCGCGCCTCAGCCTGGCGCCGTCTTCGCCTGTCACCGAGTACTCGGTGCGCTTCGGCTGCACCAGCGTCAGGTACTGCAGGGCGCCGGGCCACACGAGCATGACGTTCGGCTCGACGTTGCGGTGCTTCATGATGGCGCGGTGCAGCCAGAACAGGTTGTCGAGGCGGTACTCGTCGTCGGGCTGCACGACGGAGCCGTAGTTGTGTATCTCGTCCTGCAGGATCTTCTCGAAGCTCATGGTCAGCGTGCCGTACAGGTACATCCAGCGCTGCTCGTAGGTCATCGCCTCCAGGAGCTCGCGCATCGTGTCGTAGTCGGCGGTCTCGCGCACGGCGCGCGCGATGTTCATCAGCTGCGCTCCGTACATCTCGTCGCCCTCCTTGGTGCCCAGGTAGTCGATCTCCATCTTGAACGCGAGGCCGCGGCGCACGATCGACGCGTGCTTGGTGACTTTCGACACGGTGGTGAGGCGCGAGATGCCCTCGTTCGGCACCTGCCCGGCGAGCGTCTCGTCGAAGTGGAACTTGTTCCACGTGAACTTCAGCTGGTCGACCTCCCTCCACGGGAAGATCAGCGACGTGAACACTTGGTCGGCGGTCATGATCATCACGTCCAGGCGGTCGGTAATCACACGGCGTTTTCCCGTGAACGCGTCCGGCAGCGTGTTGTTCGCCTTCGAGCGCCAGTCGTGCGCCGACGGCATCACCTCGGTGGTGGGCGGTCCGAGGTATTGCGCCAGCGTGTCATTGAAGTTCTGGCCGGTGCCGATCGCCGGGTGCCGCAGCGACCCGCTCGTCGTAGTCACTGCGTCTGTCATCGCGTTGCGTCACGTCACGTCACGAGCAGGACAGACAGCAAACAAGCCTAAAACGGGTAGCACGTGTGCACACGTGCTCGTACAAGCGCAGCCCTACACGACGCGATATATAGCGAGCTGGTTTACTTCGACGCGCGCGCTCTCAACGAGACACGCCGCCGCCTCCGTCATACAAGCCAAACAGCGTGGTGACCAGCACCCGGGGGTTGTCGGCGCCGCCGATGGACGCGCGCGCATCCGACGCGCCGCCCGTGCGTCGGCGGCGCTTGGCGGCGTGCAGTGGCGGTTGCTTCACGCCGGACTTGTTGTCGCCGCCGCGCTCGCGTTTCGCCGTCACCGTCGCCGCTGCCGCCGTCGCCGCAGCGCGCCACCGCTTGCTCTCGCGATTCATCTCGCGCAGCGTGTCGTCGACGAACTCTGCCACCAGTGTCAACTGGTTGGCGGCGCGCTTCGCCGCCACCTGGCGCTCCGCGGCGGCCTCGTTCAGTTGGCGGCGCACCGCGTCCATGGCGCGGCCCTGGCGATCGATGCGTGAGCGCAACGCCTTGCTGGAGATCGCGGCGCTCTCGTTTTTCGATTGGTGCTGGACGAGCAGCGCTGTCACCTCCTGCAGCATGTCCGCGTACGCCGTGTGCTTGCGTTGTTCGCCGTGCAAGCGCGACGTCAGCACCGCCGCCTTGCGGCGCCGATCGCGGAACAGCAGCTTCAACCGCTGCATGCTGCCGGCGGGCGCGGGCGGCAGCGCGCGCGTGTGCCACGGCGCCTCCATTGCGAGCGCGTACGCACGCACGCACTCACGCACTCACTCACTCACTCACTCACTCACTCACATGCACCGGACGGGTACTGGTGTGCGGTTCAAATATAATTGTTCTTGTTCCAGCAACTTTCCGTGCGCTGCTGCTGCTGCCGCCGACGTGCCTGCCGCGCGCGGCGCTGCGCGGCGCTGGCGCACGCGTGCTCGTAGCACGCGCGACGCGCGGCGCGCATGGCGCGCGGCAGCGGGTGCGCGGCGATCCCGTCCGCGTCGATCTGCACCACGTAGGAGCGCGCCGCCGTGATGCCGTAGTTGCGCTCCGTCATCATCTCGCAGAACAGCGCTTGCACGAATGCCTGGTTCAGCGGGCAGTTCGAGAACAGGTCGGCGAGCGGGCCGCACATCGGCGCGTCGCCGCGGCGGGCGTAGCCTTCCATGCCGCACTTCCACTCGACCAGCACGACGCGGCCGCGCGCGTCCAGGCACAGGGCGTCGACCCGCGTGGCCGTCTGCAGCGCGTCGTCGTACACCACCTGCTCGCCGCACACCGGCGTCCACTGCCACACGCGCATCGCGGTGATCGCCTTCTCGGTGAATGCGTGCGCCGTCTGCGCGGGGTAAACGCGCCGCAACGCCGCGCGGCCGCCGTTCGCGTACAGTTCCAGCTGGTGGTGCACCAGCGAGCCGCGCGCCATCCCGTCGCGAGGCGAAGGCCCGGCGCCGCGCGACGCCCCCGAGCCATACGGCGCCGGGCGGTACGTGTAGGTGGGCCAGAACGCGCGCCGCAGCAGCGGCATCAGTCCCGGCACGCGGTCTTGCCCCGCCGCCGATCCGGCGCGGCGTCGCCAGAAGCAGCGGTCGTCCGCCGAGAAACGTACGAGGTGTGTCGCGCGCTGAGCGTGCAGCAGCGCGCGCAGCGACTTGCGCTTCTTCCTGACCTCGGACATGGCGCGGGCGCACGCGCGTTACTGGTTCCGTATCATACGCATCACGTCGTCGTCGCTCAGCTTGTTCAGTCCGGTGACCACCGGTCGAAACGGCGGTGTCCGGCGTGCGGGCGACGGCGCCAAGGCAGACACCGGAAGTCGCGCAACGCGTTGAGGCGCGCGGATCACACGGTCGCCGATGCCGGAAGCGCGCGCCGTATTCATATGGAACGCGCGGTCCGATGCCGGCGACGGCGCCGTCGCGCGCATCGACCGCCGTGCACTGTCGTTGCGCGGCGAGCGCTGCTGCTGCTGCTGCTTTGGGGCTAGGCGGCGGCCGCTGCCGTCGTGCACGACGATCTCGCTCAGTTCCACGGCGGCGGCGGCGGCGTCGGTGGCGTCGGCGGCGGCCGGACGCTTGTTCAGCATCGTGGAGATGTCGACGTACAGCGGCAGCAGCTGCACGATGGCTCCGAACACGAAGTATTTGGTGGCCAGCAGCACCCAGGCCGACTGCAGCACTTTGATCTGCGCGTTGGCCACCGACCGCCGCACCCGCTGCACCGGCGTCAACGGCGCCACCGCGCGCCGCCTGTCTTCGGCTTCGTGCAGCATTTGGCTGACCTCGGTGAACACGTACAGCACGTAGAACGCCAGCGTCTTGCCGATCAGCAGCACCGCGCCCATGTCGTGTGTGACGGTGTCGGCGTGCGGGATGAACAGCAGCAGTACCGCCGCCAACAGCGCGCCGCTGGACCACGCCACGCGCTCCACGAGGTCGCGCCGCACGTAGGTGGCCAAGACGAGCGCCACCGCGATCGCGCTCTGCGCGTACGCGAACGAGTCGGGCAGCAGCGGAGCGACGTCGCGGAACACGATGCCGTACACCAACCACAGGATCCACACCAACGCTGCGCCCAGCGTGCGCGGCCGCGGTGCCGGCGGATCGTCGGTCTTGCGCAACGCGCGCGCCCACGCCTGCCGCTGGTAGACGTCGATCGCGAAGATCGCGATCGCGAACACCAGCACGACGAACGGCGCGACGCCGGGCAGCACTCCGCGCAGCGTGTAGATGTAGGTGCCGGTCGCGATCAGCGCGAACACGCCCACGATCTCCGTGTACATCGTTACGCTGTCGAAGTCGAGCGCGGTCGCAGTCTTGGTGGTGGTGGTCGTCGTCGCCGTCACCGGCACCGGCACCGTCGTGGTAGTGGTCGTCGTCACCACACTCGACGGCGCCGTATCGCTGTCGGACATCGGCGACGTCGACGTCGCCGCCGCGCCGGTTCCATGCACTCGCCCGATCGCACACGCCACCTATTATGGTGGCGTCAAAAGAAAATTTTTTTCTCGGTCTCCGAAAGCGCTTCTTCACGCGGTCGTCCCGCTCGACGTTGTTGGGACGCGAGCGCGCGAGTGCAGCATCTCGCAGAAGCGCTCGCGCGACAATCCCGTGTGGTCGGTCACGTATTCTCCTATCTTCATGACGGCGTGCAACGACCACTCGTAGATGCACCCCGCGCAGAAAGAGTCGCGCTTGCCAGACGCCGGGCCGCCTCGATCGTATCGATTACGGCACACGATACAGCGAAACGCACCGTTGCGGCCATCGAGCAACATGGCTCACGTCCGCTTGCGGTCGTCACTATGACCGCAAGCGGACGCGACATAACATAGCACGCGTGGACAAAGAAAAAAATTTTCCGGCGGTAGAAATTTCGCGTTTTCCTCAGTGATTGTCGACGACGACGATGACCACTTCGCGGCCGTTCGTCGTCGTCTCCGGTCTGATCGGCGTCGGGAAGACGACGCTGTGCGAGCGGATGGCGGCCGCGACCGGGCTGACGGTACACCACGAATCGGCGGAAACCAATCCCTACCTGGAGGACTTCTACCGCGATCCGCGCACGTTCAGTTTCCCCACGCAAGTGCATTTCCTGAATACGCGCTTGCGCCAGCACAAGGCGATCCTGGCGAAAGAGCGCGGCGGCATCCAAGATCGGTCCATCTACGAGGATCCGCTATTCGCGGCGGTGCAACACGAGATGGGGTCGATGACCGATCGCGACCACGACACCTACACCGACCTGTTCGGTAACATGACGGACAACCTGCCGCTGCCGGACGCCATCGTGTACCTGTTCGCGCCGGCCACGACGTGTCTGTTGCGCATCGTGAAGAGGGCTCGCCCGTGCGAGATGGAGATGTCGATCGACTATCTGCTGAAGCTGGCGGCGCGCTACGAGGCGTACGCACGCGACATGGCACGACGCACGCTGGTGATCCGCGTCGACTGGACGGCGTTCGGCGACGCCCGCACGTTGTGGACCGACTACGTACACTCGAACTTGCTCACGAACGGGGGCGCGCGGCTGACGCACGTGGTCGCGGGCGCGACCATTGCACGCACGTGAGATAGTCGGGCGCGGCCCGTTCGCAGGTGTATTTTGCCGCTTTTTCAAACTAGTCGATAACCCCGTTGTACGCCTCTTCCAAGTCCTGCACGTCCCTGCGGCTCAACGCCAGGTGTCGGTCCGGGCAGCGGTTCGCATAGTGTCCCTTGCGGTTGCACAAGCTGCACAGGCGCCCGCCGTCCCTGCCGAAAAAGGAGCCGCTGTCGCGCTCCCGGACGCGCCCGAACAGCGTCTCCTGCATCACCAGCAGCAGGTGGTACTGTCGTTGCAGCGCGGCGACCAGCCTCCCGTGAGCAACCTCGCGCCACCGCCTGTCGTTCACGTCGCAGTCGTCCGGGCCGCCGACCTCGGCGACCAGAGCATCCATGAGCGCGGCCTCCGACACCGATCCCACCGCGTCCTGCGCCGGCTGCTGCTGCTGCTGCTGCGGCGGCGGCAGCAGCCACGCGGCGGGCGATTCCGGCAACAGAGGCCAGCGCACGTCGTAGGGGCACACGCGGCCGTTGCATCCGGAAACCGGGCACGGCACGGCGCAGCACGGCTCGGCGCATCGTTGGTTGACGCGATCGGTGAACGCGTTCGTCCACTCCAACGCCGTCACGCGCTCCAGACACGCGCGACACACCGGATACGGATCCTTGGGGCACGTGCACGGTGGGTCCACGTTGACGTCGTTGGTGCGGGTCGGGCAGCCGTAGTCCAGCGTCACCGAGACGCCGTCCGAATCGCACAAGGCGCACCGGAATACGGCCGACGCGGCGACCGCCTCCGCGGTGGCGGGCTGGTCCGACACGACGAAGCGGGAGATGTCGGCGAACAGCTCGGCGGCTCGGATTCGCGCGTAATACTCGGCAACCGTCTCCCCCTCCGCGCGCTGCTGCTGCTGCGCAACGTCGACGTCGTTCGAGAAAGGCAGCAACGCCCAGTGCTGCTCGGCCATCAAAGCGAAGTAGGCGCGTGCCACCTCCTCCGATGCGCGGTCTGCAAGTCGCAGGTGCTCTTCGTACACGGCCAGGTCGAAGAACATCGTATTCGCCAGGCGCCGGGCGTTGTCGGGCGTCGTGGTGATGGTGCGCGCGTTCTCCTCGTGCTGCCGCACCGCGTTGCTCTTTCCCACGCACTGCTCCTCCGTCGCGTTGTACCGACTCAGCGCTTGCTCCAGCTCGCCGCGCATCCGGTCGCACACGTCCGCCTTCGCCTGCGTCTGGTCCTTGATCATCGCACTCACGACCGCGTCGTCCATCAACTCATCGAGCACCGGCGGCTCGATGGTCGTCGTCGGTTCCGGTTGGAGACGCGCCGGCAACACGACGCCAGCGGCGAGAACGTCGGTGCCAGCGTTATGGAACGGCAACACGGACGCAGCGCCGGTCTCGAAAAATTCCTCTTGCGTGTATGTAGTCATTGCCAGCCGACGCACGCACCGGCACACATACGCACGCACGCACGCGAACACACACACACAACAACAACGCACCGGCCGACTGAACGGGGCCGCGGCCGCGTCGGTCGAAAAGAAAACAATCAATTTCAATTTCTTCCGACCGACCGACCGACCGACCGACCGGGTCCGGGCACGGTGCCGTGATGGACGACGACGACGACGACGACGAACGGCCAAGCAAACGGCGCCGCTCGGACGGGCCGGAGACGGCTGCTGGGCTGCTCGGCGTGCTGCCGTGCGACCTGTTCCCGTCGATCGTGTGCCATGTGCAGCCGGAGGATGCACGGGCGCTCTTCCGCACGTGTCGTTTCGTTCGCGCGCAACGCAACACGGCCACGATGCGCACGGTGCTGTTGCGCATGGCGTACGACGACGCCTTCGGCAGCGCGCTCGGGCGGGCGCAGTTCGATCGAGATCGGCTGATGCTGTACGGGCGCAAGGACGCCCGATGTACGTCCGCGCAGCAACACGCGACGGACGTGCTGGCGCGCGTCGTCTTCGTGTCGACACACGAGGCGTCGACGGGCCTCATGTGCTGCTCGCCGGTGCTGCAGTTGGGGCCGTTCGCGCGGCTGCGTTCGGCGGTGCGCGTGCGATTCGTGGGATTCAACGTGCAACTCTTCGTCGACTACTGCACCTCATACGCGGCGTCCCGCAACACCGCGATGATGCTGCATCCACGTCGCTATGACCACGTGACGTGGATGCACAACGTCGCCGCCGTGATGCTGCTGGTGGCAAAGGGCGAGCGCGCCCTTTGCACGTGGCCGCAGCTGGCGGACCGGTCGGACGAAATGAACGAGGTCATAGCGACGGTGATCCGCAGCAGCGTCCGGCACGAATCGTGGGTGGCGCTTCGCGTAGGAGAATTCATAGAGTGGATGAACGATAGAGAACGATTTCAGTAAAAAAAGGGGGGGGGGGAAGAGAAAAATTCCGCGCGATCCAATTTACACGTGTACAGTCCGCTGCGCACGATGAACGACGACCTCCACCAGACACACCCGGCGGCAAAGCGCGCGCGACCGAACGAATCGATATTGTCCGCCGCGAACACTGCCCGCTTCGACGCGCTGCCGCGCGATATGCTGCGGTGCATCGTGTCGCTGCTGGCCACGGCGAACGAGTGCGCGCTGCTCCGCACGTGCCGTCTTCTGCGCGCGCACGGCGACGCTCCGGAAGCGCAGCTGGCGCGCGTGCGCAAGGCGTACGCGGAGGCGCTGGGCGCGACGCTCGGCGCGCTGCAGTTCGAGCAGGATCGCGTGATGCTGTACGGCCCGACGAGCGTGGCGCGCGACACGGCGAATCGGCACGTGGCCGACGTGCTGCAGCGCGTTGTCTACGTGTGCGAGCACGAGGCGTCGACCAGCACAGCGTGCTGCTCGCCGGTGCTGCGCATCGGCCCGTTCGCGCGGTTGCGCTCGGCGGTGCGCGTGCGCTTCTTGGCGTTTCGCATGCAACGTATCCTCTACACGTTTTGCGACTTCGCGCCGAAGAACTTCCAACGCGCGCTGCACTGGGGCTGGACGCCGAACGGCGTCGCCTTGATGAAACGCGTGGCGTTCATGCACCAAGTGCCTTCGGCGTGGACGCCGGTCGTCGACCAATCGGAGCACATGAAGGACGTCGTGCGCAGCGCACACGACGAATTCGTAGCCGCCTACCCCCCCAGACGTAGCCTGGAGGGGCGAATCAATGGCTTCGTCAAAGCGATGGACGCCCACGTTCGCGAGCACGGATGCGAGCCTCATTGACGTTTGTCCGAGTGAGTGTGTGTGTGTGTGTGTGTGTGTGTGATACACGCGCGGCGGCGCCGTTCACTTGAACCAGCGCTCGTGCACGGCGGTGATGCTCGTCGCCATCTGCAGCGGCGTCACCGCCATCTCGATGCGCCGCCGGTGCGCCTTCACTTCGGCGACGATGTCGTCCACGTCCAGCGTGTTCAGGCGCAGGTGCGTGAGCAGGCCGGCGTGCTGCAGTGCGGCGTGCACGAACGACGCGCACCACCAACGCGCGCGCGCCTTCCTCGTCGGTGGCGCCGGCGGCCACACCAGCAAACGCCAGCTGGCCGCCACGTGATTGTACGGCCGCTTGCGCCACGCTTCTTCGCGGCAGAAACGCAGCGCCGCGTCGTACTCCAGCGCTCCCACCTTCAGAAACACGAACGAGTAGGCGGTGTTGCTGAACGGCCGCCGCATATCGCGTACGCCGGCGTCCTCGAACGCGGCGTACGCGAGGCAGTCCTGGTTGACGCGCCCGGAGTCGATGCCGACGGCGGCGGCGGTCTGTTCGTCCGCGTCAAGCGGGAATACCACTTCGCAGTGCGTGTACTTCTGTCGCCGTCGGTAGCAGTCGAGCGTGGTCATGTTCAAGTCGGGCAGCCAGCAGAACCAGCACGAAGAACAGCACCGGCGGCGATGGCACCAGCAGCAGCAGCGGCGCTCGCGCTGCCCGAGGCGCCGCGACGCCATGCGCTCACCGTTGATGCACTCGTCGCGCTGGCGGTCCAGGTAGGCGACGCCGATGAAACCCCGATCGCTCATCGCCTAGTCCCGCCCAGTCCCGCGTAAACGTCTTTAAGTCGTCAATATTCGAAGTTCGCGGATCACGTGATATTTCATTAGGCGGCCGGCCCGCGTGCAGTCGCCGGCGGCAGCAGCAGCAGCAGCAACGGTCGATGACAGCTTCTGCCAGCGCAACGCGGAAGCGCACGCGCAGCAAAGAAGGTGGTGATGGTGCTGCGGCGGCAGCGGCGCGCATGTGGTCGATCTCCGCCGAACACGTGGACCTAGGCAGCACGCGGATGCGCGCGTATGCGTACGACGCGGCGTGGACACCGTTCCAGCACGATGCCACCAACTGGCCGACGGACGCTCCCGAACCGCATCGCGTCGCCGAGGCAATGAAGTACGGCGGCGCGCTCGGACCGACGAGACGTGAGCATTTCACGCGCAATCCGCCGCCGCCGCCGCCGCCGCCGCCGCCACCGCCACCGCCGCAGCCCATAGACGTGGACGCGGACGACGCGCCGGCGCCGCCGCCGACAAAGCGCGCTCGTGCTCCCGCGAAGCGCAGGGCGCCGCCGGCGGTGCCGATCGCCACGCAACGCAACGAAGATGACGAAGTCGAACCGGAGACGAACGCGGCGACCGCGATGCTCTCGAACTTGCGCCACCCGCCGATGCCGCTGCTGTCCGTGCTGTGGATGTCGCTGTACGGGCTGCGCGCGGCGGTGGCGAAGTCCGGCGCGATGCCGGAGAGCCCGTTCGCCGGCGCCGCCGGCGCCGCCGACTCGTTGGAACAACGCCTGGGCGACGCCGCGGCGTTGGACGCCGTGCTCGCCGTGTTCGCCGCGCTGTATCCCGTGGGCACGCGCACGTGCGCGCCGAGGATCGCGGCGCCGTTCGTGCGGATGGACGGCAAGGGGCACGGCCGGCGAGGCATCGTCGCCTTCGTGGCCCACCGCTGCGTGGCGATCGCGCGCGTGCGACGCAGCGGCGACGCGCACAACACGCTCGCCACCGAACAAATGCACTCGACGGTGATCCGCGTAGACGACGTGTGGAACAAGCTCGCCGAGTTGTGCGAGGAGCGCGGGGCGGACGCGCGCGCGCTGCGCTCCGACGACGTGTACAAGCGTGTGGGCGACGCCGCCGATCGCGGGCACCGCAACACCGCCATCGCGCTGTTCGACCACCTGTTCCCGGTGCCGAAGTGAGCACAGGGCACCGTTTTTAGTTTCTCGTGCACACAAAAGAATACACTGTGCACGCGCTTTGTCGTTCGTCCGCGTCGCGCATCGACGATGCGGGACCTTTTGGATGCCCGTCTAAACATTGCGGAAGCGGGAGTGCGCGTTTTCGAAGCGGGAGTGCGCGAACTCGCTGCGCAACTACGTGAAGTCGCTGCGCAACAGCGCGAAAACGCTGCGCAACTACGTGAAGTCGCTGCGCAATATCCCGAGATCGCCGAACACATGGACAAATTGAAACTGCTGCTTTGAGCTTGGACCACCTGTTCCCGTCGATAAAAAACGCTAAAACGTTTTTTTACGTCATTGTCACACAACCGAAGATGCGAGTCGCTGTTCGATGACGATCGCGCTGTGCCTCCCGCGAAAGAACATGGACCGTATATCGTGCTTGCGTGCAAATTGGATACGGGAAAACGCCGCCCTCGCAACCGCCAAAGCATCGCTGCGACAGCGGGGACAGCAGCCGTTCCTGGCGCCACCGCGCGCATCGGCGGCACCCGGCACGGCGAAGGAAGAAGCGTGGCTGCGTGCGCGCGAGCAAGTCTACGGGCTCGGGCCGCCGCAGGCAGATCACCACTGCACGCTCTGCGACTGCGTGCTCAGCAGCAGCATCGAGGTGGTGGACGCCGAGCGTTCGCTGTACGGCTGTCTGCGCAGCGGCCACCTGCACGAGTGTCGCGGCACGACGGAAGGATGCACGGAAACGCACTCGCACAGCGACGGCTCCATCACGTGCACCTTCTCCGGCACGGTGGTCGACCATGCCATAGACGAACGCAATCCGGAACTGTACGGCCCGGGCAAACGCGACTACGACAGCAGCACGTTTGTGCAGCAGCCGGCGGCGCTGGACGACGCGCTGTCGGTGACGGGCATCAAGCGCGCGCTACCAGGCGCCGGCGTCGACCGCAGCGTGCCGCGCCCGAAGCGCGCGCGCAACCTGCGCTCAAACGCGGCCGGCATACGGCGCGACGTGCACACGGTGGTGAGCGATCTGCTGTTCGACAGCGGCGAGCGGAAGCGCATCGACCGGGCGCGCGCCGACGACATGGAAAAGCGTGCCGTCGCCATCGTGCGCAAGATGTGCAAGAACAGCGCACGCGCGCGCACGCGCCCCATGCTGCACGAGGCGGACGCCACCTACAGCCACCAGATGACGAGGCGCGCGCGCCTGCTGCCGCTGAAGTTCGACAGCGCGCGCCTGGACTACTACTGCACGGCGCTGTGTCGCCTGTGGATGCTGGTGGCGGAGACGCCGGAGTGCGTCGACAACGCTTCGTGCTTCCACATCCGGCAGCACGCGGTGGGCGTGCTCTACATGCTGGCCACGCCGTACGAACTAAAGGGCGCCGACGGACGGCAGCACGCGCTGATCGAACCCGACGCCTACCTGCGGCGCTACCTACCCGACCACAACGCGCTGCGCGACTGGCGCTCGTCGCGCGGGTTCCGCTACCGCAAGCACGACGTGACCACCGGCAAGAACAACTTCCGCCGGGCGATCGGTTCCGTGTGCGACCCCGACAAACAGCGGCACCTATTCGCCGAGATACGCCACGCGCTTGCGGCCGGCCGGCATATATAAAGCGCCGCGCGTGCCCTCGACGCGCGCGCGGAGGCGGAGCGATGCGCGCGTGCGGCGACACATGTCCTATGGCGGTGTATACGACGACGGAGGTGGCGGCGCCGCCGCCATTTTCGCGCATTGGGCGTACATGATGGTGAACTACGAGCATCGGCAGAAAATCAACACCTACATCGGGCACAGCACCGATCCGAAAGCAAGCCTGGAGCAGCACAACGACCCCAAATCGACCAAGGCGGCAAAGAGCACCAAAGCGGCGGCCGGAGAATGGAAGTTGCAGATGATCGTCGGCCCGTTCACGGACGAGGACGATGCGCGAAAGTGCGAAAGCGATTGGCGCAAGGCCCGCGGCATCCCGTCGCGTCGCGAGAAGGGCAAGTACATCACGCTGAAGCAAGGCCTGACATGCTGGGACAAAAATTACCGGCGCGTCACACAGACGGCGGCCGCCTCCGACACCAACGCCAACGCCGCCGCCCCCTCGAACAAGAAGAAGAAGAGGAAGAGGAAGAGGAGGAAAATCGCTGTTCCGGCCACCTAAGCGCTGCTCTCTTCCCCCACCGCCTCCCACC
>SDBU01004013.1_pt1 | contig 18389 bp, 20 predicted proteins | sample 2277071 | NCBI WGS metagenome assembly SDBU01 (sample SAMN10397929, study PRJNA504765) | marine sediment metagenome | isolation source: marine sediment core GS08_GC12, 126 cmbsf | place: Arctic Ocean: Gakkel Ridge, Loki's castle | collected 2008 | reverse complement strand
TTAGAAACATGTGCCTGCGCAGGTCGGTTGAGCGGCGGTGTTCGTGAACGACCAGGTGCGGGTGCCGCGCACGGCCCTGGCCGTAAAGGCCGTCGCGCTCGTCGTGGTTATTCGGTAGGCCCAGACGTTCGTGTTCAGGTCCAGCGAAAGGTTGCCGTTGATCCTGGCGATGTTGCTCTGGGTGCCGACCGGCCATGGATAAAAAGTCTCCCTACGCGAAAAGAACATGCGCTCGGAGTTCCGGATCAGCACGAGGGCGGAGATCGCCTCTTTATCCAGCACCTTTTCGCGCGTCGCCACGTAATTCGGATAGGCCAACGAGGCCAATATCCCCACGACGATCACCACGATCATCAGCTCGATCAGCGTGAAACCATTTCTGTATCTCATAATCATCACCAAACGATTTCAGCCAGGGCCTACAACATGTTGGCCACGCTACACGACAGTACCCCGGCACTGGTCAAGGTATACGTGTACGAGAAGGCCGAATTCGGCGGCTTGCCTCCAGCCGTGCACCGCCGTGCGAAAGCACTAAAAGACGTCCCGCCCCCGCCGAGAGTAATCCAATACCTATAGTAATAGCTGGTGTTGCACGCGGTCGGCACCGTCACCTCCAGCGTCGCCAGGTTGTTCGTAAACGTGTCGAACTCGAGGAAGTGCGCCGTCTCGGCGCTGCGAATGACGCCCAAGATATTGCGGGCCTCGACGGAGCGCCCCTTCTCCACCACGCGGACGAAGCGCGGCACGGCGATGGACGCCAGGATGCCGACGATGACGACGGCCACCATGAGTTCTACCAGGGTAAAACCGGGCTGTTTCGCTTCTTCTTGTGTCTTCATGGATTCCCCGTGATTCTCTTCTTTCCTCCTAAAGAAAACGCTCCGGCTTACCTAAAGGCTTCCCCTCACGTAAACCGGAGCGTTTTTGGTTACCAGCTTCATTACGACAGCCTTGCAACGACACGATTACAACAGCGCCCTGACCGCCGAAGCCGTAGACGTCAACGCTCCATCGGGTGCGATGGTAATGGTATAGCCGACGGGTAAATCTCCGCCCGGCGTCTCGACGGCGTTTCTGGTGGCCGTCGCAATAGGCTGCGTCGAGGCAGCGGAATTCTGCGCGTTCGCCACGAAGGTGAAGTACTTCGCAGGCGGCGGCGGCGCATCGAGGAGTGTCGTGGTCCCCGTATACGAGTTCCACTGCGCCAGGTAGCGCATCTGGGACGAACGAAGCGAGTCCAGGATGCTCTTGGCCTCGGCCATCCTTGCCCTCTCGGCCACGCGGATGAAGCGCGGCAGCGCGATCGAGGCCAGGATGCCGATAACGATGACAACGATGATCAATTCGAGCAACGTAAAACCCTTCCTGCTTCTAAGCCGTAACATCGTCTTCCCCCTTTCAGCGGGTTCGAAACCCATTGGATGATGGATAATGAGTCCGTTCGTATCCCTTCTTTTCACCTCCTCTCCACTTTAAAGTATATCATCCCCCTCCCCCTTCGTCAATCGAAAAGTACACTAACCCGTTGTCTTAACCTGGCTTAGCGGGAGGGATGATATACTTTAGTGTGGAGAGGAGGTCGCGAGGTTGAAGATCGGCAAAAAGATGGAGATGACCATGGCCCCGATGATGATGCCGATGAAGACGATCATCAGGGGCTCAAAGATCGTGGCCAGCCTGTTGACGAAGGTTTCCAGGTACTCCTGATAGTACTTGGAGATGCGCTTGAGCATGCCCGTCAGCTCGCCGATCTCCTCCCCGATCGCCACCAACTGGATGATCATCGGCGTGAAGAGCTCCATCTTCTCCATGGGCTCGGCCATGCTGCGCCCCTCCTTGACGTTCCTCTTGATAAAGGCGATGCACTCGCTCATCTTCGGCGAGCCGGCGCTGCGCTCGGAGATCTCCAGGGCATAAAGGATGGGGACGCCGCTCTCAACGAGGATCGCCATCGTCGTCGCGAAGCGCTCCAGGAGCATAAAACGGAAAAACTCGCCCATCACGGGCACCTTGAGCCGCATCTCCTCGAAGAGCCTGTTGAACTTGGGCTGGGCGTTCAGGCGCCGGAAGACGAAGACGATGCCGATGATCACCCCGGCGATGACGTAAAATTTCTCGAGGAGAAAATGGCTGATGCCGATGACGATCCTCGTGGCCATGGGCAGCGGCACGCCGAACGAGTCGAGGATTTCGGCAAAGGTCGGCACGATCTTCAGCACGAAAAACATGACGGCCGATATGGAGATGACCAGGAGGATCATGGGGTAGAGCAGGGCCGAGAGGATCTTGCGGCGGAAGGCCATGGACTCTTCAAGGTAATAGGCCAGCTTCTCGAGCACCATGGGCAGGTTGCCGCTCGCCTCCCCCGTCTCCACCAGATTGAGCCACAGGGAGCCGAAGATCTTGGGGAACTTGGCCATGGCATCCCGAAGGGTGCGGCCGGCCTCCATGTCCTGCCGGATCTGATTGACGATGTCAAAGAGCCTCTTACTATCCACCTGCTTGCTGATGATGTCGAGGCTGCGCAGGAGACTGACGCCCGCGCCGATCAGGAGGGCCAGCTGCCGGGCCATGATGACCATGTCGGCGGCACGCACCCCGCCGTGGGTGAACTGGGACTTCTTCTTGGTCGCGATACGGCTGGGCGCCACCCCCGCCGTCGTCTGCTGGCTGATCTCAAAGGGCAGGATCGACGTAACGACCAGCTCCTTCTGCTGCAGCTGGAGGACGGCCTCGTCCTGGGAGAGGGCGTCGATGATCCCGGTGTCGCGCTCCCCGTTGGCCTTGCGGCCGATGTAAGAAAACCTAGGCACCATCCACCCCAATCGTTGCGCTCAAGGCCTCCTCGAGCGACGTGATACCCTCTCTGACTGTCTTGATCCCGCTGTCAAAAAGCGTCGGCATTTTGTACTGTCGGCCGAGTTCCTTGAGCTTCTGGGAATTGACACCCGGCACGATGTACTTGCGTATCTCGTCGTTGATGTAGAACATCTCACTGATACACGTGCGCCCCCTGTACCCGAAGTGGTTGCACTTGTCGCACCCCTTGGCCCGGTAGATGAGCTCAGTAAAACCATAGCGCTCACGCTCTTCGGGCGTCGGCTCGTAGGCCTCGCGGCAGTGCAGACACAGCCTGCGGACCAGGCGCTGCGCCACAATGATCAAAAGCGACGGCATCAAGAGGAACGGCTCGATGCCGATATCGACCAAGCGGGTCACAGCCGACGGCGCGTCGTTCGTGTGCAGCGTGCTCAGGACGAGGTGGCCGGTCAAGGCCGAGCGCACGCAGATCTGGGCGGTCTCGAGGTCGCGCACCTCCCCGACCATTATGATGTCGGGGTCTTGACGCAGGAAGGCCCGCAGCGACGACGCAAAGGACAGGCCGATATCGGGCTTGATCTGCACCTGGTTGATGCCGTCCACGTGGTACTCGACGGGGTCCTCGACGGTAACGATGTTCTTCTTCGGCGTTTTGATCTCAGTCAGGACGGCGTACAGGGTCGTCGACTTGCCGCACCCGGTCGGACCGGTGATAAAGACAAGGCCGTACGGCGAATAGATCGCCTTACGGAAATGCTCGAGCTGATCCGGGAAGAATCCCATCCGGTCCAGATTGAGCTCCACCCCTTCTTTGTCCAGGATACGCAAGACGGCCTTTTCGCCGTAAATGGTCGGCATTATGGAGATGCGCAGATCGATCTCGCGGCCCTCGATGCGCACCCGGAAGCCGCCGTCCTGCGGCAGGCGCTTCTCGGCGATGTCGAGCTTGGAGAGGATCTTGACGCGCGAGACGATCGGCAGGTGCAGGTGCCGGGCCGGCGGCGGGATCTCGTGCAGGACCCCGTCGATGCGGTAGCGCATGATGATCTTGTCGGCGTAGGGCTCGATGTGGATGTCGGAGGCCCGCTCGTCGATCGCCTGCTTGATGATGAGATCGACGAGTTTGACCACGGGCGCCTCTTCCGCACGGGCTACCAGGCGGTCGATGCTCAACTCCTCAGGCTGAAACTTGTCAACGGTCACGAAATCGTCAGGGCTCTTCCTATAGGAATCCTTGACGGCCGCCTTCAGGATGTCGCGCTTGCCGTAAAACTCCTCGATGGCCTTGAGGATCTCGGACTTCGTGGCGATGACGGGGTTGATCTCGCAGCCCACGAGCTTGCGCATGTTGTCGATCAGGATGACGTCCAGCGGGTCGGTGATGGCGCAGGTGATCGAGCCCATGGTCTTGGACAGCGGCAGGACGGCGTTCTTGACCGCGAACTCCTTGGGGATGGCCTCGTCGAGGTTCTGGTCCAGGGCCGGCTTCAGGAGGCCCGCCCCCATGGAGACGTAGGGGAGGTTGAGCTGCTTGCCGAGCGCCACCACGACGTCCTCCTCGGTGGCGAACCCCAGCTTGAGGAGGATCTCGCCGAAACGCCCCCCCTCCTTCGCCTGGACCTTGATGACCTCATCCAGCTGCTTCTGCGTGATGATGCCTTCCTTGAGGAGGATCTCGCCGAGCTTCAGATAGGGGCGTGCCATGATGTCCTAAAAAAGAGATGTTCGCCTTGAGATGACAAAACGTCGCATCAATTTTCCCACCGCTCGAGGTAGCTGTCAACCTCTCGTTTCCGCGAGACGGCCGGGACCTGCTCCCGGAAGGGCCGGGAGAGGCCCAGCGAGACGGCGGTCGTGCTGCGGGCCATCGATACAGCATCTTGTCTCCTGACGATCCGCGGTGTAAGGAAGACGAGGAGTTCCCTGTCTTCCTCAGTGACGGCTTTGTGCCGAAAAAAGATGCCGACGAGCGGCAGGTCCCCGAGAATAGGCATTTTCTTGAGGGTCTCCTCCTTCTTGCTGCGGATAAGACCTCCCACCACGATCGTCTCGCCTTCCTTAATGGTCAACGTTGTGATGGAGCTACGGATCTCGGGGTCCATATATTTTCCGGGCGCAAAGACCGACTCCTGGGCCTCAACCACCCTCGGCTCGATGAACATCGTCACGTAACCGGACTCGGGATCGGCCTGCGGTGTCACCTTCATCGAGACGCCGGTGAGATAACGTTTCGCCTTACAGACTGCATTTCCGTTATCGTCTACCGTACACTCTTCGCCGACGACCTCGTTTCTCTTGATTTTGATCTCCGCGGTCTCGCCGGACAACGTTAAGATCCTCGGCCGGGCGAGAAACTTCGTCCGGGTGTCCGTGCGCAAGAAATCAAGGAGACTTGAAGTCGCCTGCGCGCTTAGGGTCCCATGCATGAACGGCTCGGTAGCATACGTGCCCCTGCTGGCGCCCGAACTCAAGTCAAGCTCGAGATCCATATCCATCCCCATCTCGTCGATCGTCCTCTTGCCAACATCCAGTATCTCCACCTCGATCATGACCTGGGGGATGGCGGTATCCAAAAACCGGATGACCTGCTCGATGACATCGAACTGAGAGAGCACATCCGTGACGATCAGGCTGTTCGTGCGGTCATCGACGAGCAGCCTGCCGCGGTCCGTGAGGATGTTCCTCACCGTCGCCTCGATCCCGACATCCTTATCTTCCTCCGCCGCCGCGCTCGCTCCGCCGCCGCTTTCGCCGCCGCCTCCGCCGCCGGAATCCTCCTCCAACGATTCATCCGCCGCGCCTCCCGCGGTGATCTGCGCCTGCAGATTCGACGACTTCAGGCGCGCGTAGCGCAACGGATAGATCCGCGTGACCAGTTCAAGGTCCGGCTGCCCCGTCTCCTTGACGATAAAGATGTTGCTGCCGGGGTCCAGGTCGTAGGTCAGGTTGTTGGCGGCCATGATCTTTTTCAGGGCGTCGTTGAGGGGCACCGCGTCCAGGTAGAGCGTGACCGAGCGGTCCTGGATGGACTGGGCGGCGATGAAGTTCAGACCCGCCTGCTGCGAAAAGATCTTCAGGATGTCCTTGAGGCTCGCGTCACGGAAATCCATGGAGATCTTCTTGTACGACTCCTGGCCGATCAGGTCCATCGCGTAGAAGTCGAAGTCCTGCGCGAGCGTTGAAGGGACCAGACACCACCCGACCGCCAGGACGAGCAGCGCCGCGACACGCCCCACCGTGCGCCTCACCTTATAAGATCGTTTCATGATCCGGCCCCCCGATTTTTGAAGATCCGTCATAGGTTTCTTTCCAGCAGGTACTCGCGTCCGTGAAAATCAAAAAGGATGCCTTCGCGGTCGATGCGCAGGATCTGCGCCTCCCGTATCGTGTCCCCGACCGCCAGGATCTGATCGTCGATGATGGCGCGCGCCTCGTCGAGGCCCCAGACGAGGCCCGTGACCGTGAACTGGCTCAGGTCCAGGACCTCCTCCTCGGGGATCAGCTCCTCCTGCCTCATCCAATCCGGCTCCTCCATCTCTCCCCTTTGCGCGACGTGGACGGGAAGGAACGACTGAAACGGGTCGCGAAAGGAGAAATCGACCTCCGGCACCTCCTCTTCGGCCTCCTCGGCCTTGGGCGGTGCCGCCTGGGGAGGGACCGAAGAGGCCTCCTGGGCCCAAGCTCGCCCCGGCGACAGTGCCAGCAAACCAATGAACAGATAAGATAAAAATCTCATGGCCCCCTTATTTGAAATAGAGCGCCTCGCCCTTGAGGTTTATCAACAGCGTCACCTCGTAGCCCGCCTGCTCCTCTGAAATGGCGGGGCTCAACGTCATCTCGTGGACCCGTAAGACCTCGGGGAGCTGCCGGATCGCCACCAGAAACTTCGCCAGACCCCGGTACGTCGTGTAGGCGTTGAGAAAAAAGGGTATGGTGACCAGGTGTGTTTCCTCTTCTCTCTGCCCCGGCATGATATCCTGCACGCGCATATCCGCATCCTCTCCGAGCTGCGTCAGGACCTCGACGACCGAGGCAAAGTCTGTCGAGGGCCAGCCGCCCTTCTTCAGGTCTTCGAGTCTCTCGTTCAGGACGACGATGCGGTCCAGCGTCATGGCCTTCTTCTCTTCCTTGCGGATACTCTCCTTGATCCACCAGGCCTTGCCCATCTGAAAGTCATAGGCCTTCTTGGCCAGGAAGAGGCTCACGAGCACCACTCCGATGACGACCAGCGTCTCCCGGTGTTTTTTAAAAAGCGACAGGTGCAAGATGCATGTCCCTCTTTTTTTCCGAACTGCACACGACCCTAAAGGTCAGGAAGGCGACCCCGTCCTCGTCTTTCTCCCGGTACGAGACGAGCTTGATATTGCCGTACTCCTTGCCAATGGTCGCGTCCTCCTTCAGGCGCGAGAGAAAGTCGTTCATGAGCGCCAGGCGCCGGCGCGGCTCTTCATCGTAGGAGGCGCACTCCAGATCCAGGTATTGATTCTCCGAGGAAAAAAAGATGCGTACCACCCAGACCCCCTGCGGCAAGAGGTGCGGAAGTCGGATCAGGAGCTCCTGGGACTTGGCGGCATCGATCGCATCCATCCAGGACTTCTTTTTCGTGATCAGCTCGCGCTCGCTCTGCTCGATCGTCTCGAGCGACGAGAGGTCGAGGCCCGGCATAAAGGGCGGCTGCTCGACGGTCTTGGCCTGCAACTCTTTTTCAAGGGGGTAGAGCTTGGAAAAACCCATGCCGTAGCCGACCGCCACCAGGACCGCCCCGATGACGGCGCCCCTGATCAGCGACTCCCGGGAGTCCTGGACGAAGTTCAAGATGACCTCTTCGGCGTTCTGGCCCGAGAGCCCGGCCATGACCGCGGACACCGCGTCGAACTTCTCAGGTTTGGCCAGGTTCAGGGTGATCAAGGACGAGCGCAGGTGCCGGGACGACGCCCCGCAGGCCTTGAAGACGTCAAAGATCATGTCGTCGGGCACGTCCTTGCCCTTGAAGAAATCCTTCGCCGGGAGGACCTGGGTCTTCAGGCCCAGCTCGCGGTGGAAGTGCTCGCCCCACTGGGGCGTCCCCTGGCGCGAAAGGATCAGCATCTCGTCGACATCCTTCTTCATGAACTGCCGGCGAAAGTAGTCCATCGAGACGCGCACCTCGTTCACAAGACGGTAGAGCATCCCCTCGGTATCGTGCTCGGCGGCGCCGCCCTTGCCGAACCCGAGCAGCCGGATGTCGCGCGTGAAATAGGGGAAGCCCTTGTCGACAATCAGAATATCGGCCTCGTCATCGTCCACCTCGAGGATGACGTAGGACTTGTTGCCGGCGATCTTGCCGTGCACGACCAGGAGCCTGAAGAGACTGAAGAGACTGGGCTCGAACGCGACGACGTCAAGGTTCAGCTGCTTGAAGAGGTTCTGGTAGCGGTTGAGCCCCTCGCGGCGCATGCCGCACAGGATGACCTCGAGGATATTCGCCCGCGGCCGGGTCCGGTATTGAAAGTCATACGACAGGTCCTCGACCTTGAAGGGGATGTACTTCTTCATCTCGAAGTTAATCCCCGCCACGACCTCGGACTTGGGGATCTGGGGCATCTCGAAGAAGCGGATGATGAGGTCCTTGGAGGGCAGGGCCACGACGATGCTGCGCGTATCGACGCGGCTGTCGCGCAGGGCCTTCTGCATGAACGCCACGAGCTCGACCATGTTGTTCTGAAAGACCTGGAAGATGTCCTCCGTCCCGGAGGCCTGGGAGCGCACGGCCTCCGGATACGGGAAACACGAGAAGTTCTGGAGTTTGCCCCCGCGCTGCTGCACGATCACAAAACCGCGCGCGCTGAAATATACCCCGGCGGACTCTTTACCGAAAAGTTCAAACATAGCCCTGTGCCCCTATCTCTTCGTCTTGGCCGAGCGATAGTGCGCCTTGAGCCACCTGTCGATCTCTTTCTTGTCGAAACGCCAGACGCCGCCGACCTTGATGCCGGCGATCTTGTTTTCGTGCAGCCAGTTATAGATCGTCTGGCGCTTTAGCCGCAGATAATTCGCGAGTTCGTCGACGTCCATGAGCGTGTACATACTCGACCTCGGCAGAGTGGTATATTCTTCCTTAGAGTTAATTAAAGCATAATATTCTTACCGCGTCAACTATAATCTTACTTGTATTTACTTGGATTTACTTTGGTGGGAGGAACGGAAGGTGGAGAGATTACCAGACCGAGGCGTAACCGCTCGTGGTGTTCAGGGCGAGGATGCCAACCCAGTACGCGCCGGCGCCCGCCGCGCCCGTCGTCACGTTCACGCCCGTCGAGCCGACGACCGCCCCGGTCCCCGGGTCGATGGACCAGGGCATCGCTAAAGAGGCCGCCACTGCCTGGTTCTTGCGCATCCTGTCCACCGCGATGATGCTGGCGGCCTCGGTCGCGTACCAGCCGCGGATACGGCGCACGTTGGCCTCGACCTGACGCGTGCTCGAAGACATCAGCCCCAGCATCGTCCCCGCCAGGAGAGAAAAAACGATGACAAAGATAAGCATGTTGACGATAGCAAGTCCCCGTCGCATAGTCACTTCCTTAGGGTGATCTTGTAGTCTTTTTCTTCGTTAAGAAGGATGACGTGCCCTTCGCGGGCAAGCCACCCGACGCTCATCAAGACGAGCTCTTTGGACCTGTCGACATCCTTGACCAACCGCGAGAGCGCCACCGCTCCGTGGGCGTCCAGATAGTGCCATATGTCGCCGGCGACGATACCAATCTCGGTGATCACGGACTCTCCCCCTCTTTGTGCTCTCTCTTGTTCAGGGTCCCGCAGACCGGACACGCGCTGATCCGCAGGGGCTTGGGATCAAAGTAGGTGTGCAGGCAGACCGCGCACTGCCACACCTGGCGCGACAGGCCCCGGACCCGGTCCCATCGGGGAACCCCGCACAGGAAGGCCCCCACAAAGTACAGACACAGGCACCCAATAGAATAATAACAGAACAGACACAAAAAATCAATTTTTAACATATCTCACGCTCCCTGGCGACATCCTAAGCGACCGAAGGGAGCGAAGGGTCACTTGAGGCGGATGAACAGACGCACCGGCTGCTCGGCGTTGAGGCCGTCGGTCCAAAAGACGGCCCGTTGCAGCTTGAAGATGATGAAGCTGTCCAGGATCGGGTGGCCGCTGCCGGTGATGCGCCGCACCGCGCTCACGCTGCCGTCGGCCGTCAGCGTGAGCGCACACTCCATGTACGCGGCGACCTCTTCGCGGCCGACCATCTTCTTCAGGTCCGAAAAGTCGACGTTGAGCAGAAAGGCCGGCGGGTCGAAGAGATAAAAGGAGACGCGCGTCGCGCCGGCCGGGATCCTGGGCCCGCGCGACGGCACCGGTAAGGCCTCGGGCACGCCAACGACCGGCGCCTGCGTCAAGGCCGGCAACGGCTTAAGAGGGACCTGCGGGGCTTTGACGTGATACGACGCTGCTCTTGCGGCCGCCGGACACAGGACGGCATCCAGCGCCGCACCGCCCTCCTGCAGCGATACCCCGACGGTCCTGACATCGCCGCGGCTGAGGACCGCGCCCAGAAAGACGGCGTGCGGCTGGGAGGCCGCGTACCTCTCCGCAGTCAGGCGGGGCGTCAGGAGGCCGAAGAAGAAAAGGTGGAGCCCCAAGGACGCGACCGCTCCCCCGAGAAAAAAAGAAGAGGACCGCTTCATGGCGCCTGCGTCAGCGTGGCGATGTGGACCTGCCGCACCCCGGCCTCCCGGCACAGGCGCCAGACGCGCGCCACCTCGCGGAAAGCGACCCCCGGCTCGACGACAAAAAGGACGTTGCGCCGCTGCGGGTCGATCTGCCGGATCTCCCGGGTGAGCGCGGTGAGCGCGACCTCCTCGCGGTTCAGCGCCAGGCGGCCGTCTTCTGCCAGGAAGACCGTCTGCCACGTCCCAGCCTCAGGGACCTGCGCGAAGACAGCGGGCAGCGTCGCGGAGAGGGCCGGCTGCGACGCCACGCCGCAGACCAGGAAGACCCCGCCCATCCCGAGGACCCCTGCATAAACAAGGACCCACAGGAGCGGATAGGAACGTATTCCGGCAAGGGTCGTGCGCCGCGAAAACCTCATGTGCCGGTCCTCCTCTCGATAAGGTCTTCAAGAAAGACGGTGGCCGTCTGCTCCAGCATCGTCTTCTCCTGCTCGATGCGCGCGGCCAGGAGGCGATACGCCAAGAAGAGCGGCAGGGCAAAGAAAAGGGCCACAAACCCGCACAACACCATCTCCCACCCGCCGGCCAAAAGGTCCGAAAAGCCGACGGCCACCTGGTAGGCCGCCTTCGCCTCCACGGCTACCAAGACCTTTAACATGCCCGCCAGGCCTCCCAACAGCCCCAGGAGGGGCAGGACCTGGATCAGTGTCTCCAGTGAGTGCATGCTGCTCTCCAGGACCGGGACCTCGCGCAGGAACTCGTCATCCAGGGCCTCGCGGATCTCTTCCTTGCGGCGGTCGTATTTCAGGATGCCGGCGCGCAGTATCTGGGCGGCGGGGGTCGGGTTCTTCTGCATCACCTCCAGCGCCTCCTTGATACGCTGGCGTTCGATGCCGTCAAAGATGCTCTTCAGGAGCGCCGCCACATCCTGGCGCCACGCCGCCATCTGAAAGAACTTCGCGAAGACGACGCCCCAGGCGAGAAACGAGCAGACGAATATCGGCAGGAGCATCGGTCCGCCCCGCTCGAAAAACGGCGTCCGTGTCGCCAGGATGAACGAAACAAAGAACGCCGCCGCGCACCACACCCCTGCCCCGACTACCTTCTTTATCATGGCTTCACTCCGATCCCCCTTTGACCTTCATCATCATCAGCTTCTCCCTGGCGTACGCCGCCTCGGGCACGTCCAGGGACGCGATCTCCTCAAGGATCTTTTTGAGCTCCCCGTGCTGCAAGCGGTTCTCATAGATCTGGGCCACCCGCAAGAGGGCCCTTACGGCAACCTTCTCGTCCGGCGAGAGATAGTAGACCTGCATATACGCCTCCACGGCCTCCTGCCAACGGCCGGCCTCCCCGTAGACCTCCCCTATCTCCCAGAGGGTGGCGCTGTCCTGGATGTTGCCCATCGCGGCCCGGGCCTGGTCCAGCGCCTCGGCCGCCGCGACGCTGTCTTCGTCCTGTACCAGCAGGCGGGCCGTCTTCACGTAGGCGGTCTTGACCCACGGACCGGGCAGCGCCTGCGCCTGGCGCAAAGAAGACAAAGCCTCCTGCGTCTCTCCCTGGAAGAGATAGGTATCCGCCATCGCCATAAACGCCATCGCGCGCGTCACGTCGCTCGCCTGCGCGTTCTCCATGACGCTCTCGAAGCTGCGCAGGGCCATGGACAACTCCCCTTCGGCCGCGTACGCGCGGCCGATCCCCAGATAGGCGTCCGCGACGCCTTCGTGATGGGGGTAATTGCGGATCATCCGCTCGAAGGCGCGGCGGGCGCCGGTGTGGTCCTCCTGGGCCGCCAGCGACTGCCCCAGCCAAAAGAGGACGTTCGGCGAAAAGGGCGAGTCCGGATAACGGGTCACAAAATCCAAAAAGAGGCGCTGTGCCGCGGGCATCTTCCCCATCTCAAACGTGGCGTGCGCGATCTCGTACTCCGCCTTCTGGCGCAACGCCACCTCCTGCGGAAACTGCTGGCGTACCATCTGATAGTGCTCGATGGCCTTTTTGTAACCGCCTTCGTTCATCCAGCACTCGGCAAGCAAAAAGAGCGCCTCGGGCCTGAACGGCGAATCCTTGCAGTTCTTCGCGAAGGCCTCGAGCTCCTGGCGGGCCGTCGCGAAGAACCCCTTCTGAAAGTACGTCACGCTCAGGAAGTAGCGCGCGTCGTCCACGAGATTGGAGGTCGGGTAGTCGGCCAGGAACTTGCGGAAAGCGAGGATGGCCGCGTCGGTGTCGTCCGAGCGCAACCAGGCCACCCCAAGCTGAAATTGGATATAGTCGTTGTAGACGCTGTCCGGGTAGATCTCGAGGAAGTTCTTGTAGCCGGCGACGGCCTTGTCATACTCCCCGGCGTCCAGGTAGGTGTCGGCCAGCTGGCACATGGCGCTGAGCTTGAAGATCTTGTCCTTGGTCAGCGTCACCACCTTCTGGAAGGCCTCCTGCGCAGAGGGGAAGTCGCCGACCTTCAGGTAGGACCAGGCGAGGCCGTAGTGGATCTTATCGCGCAGCTCACGGTTGTCGGCCAGGCCGCGGAAGACGCTCTTGAGCTTGTCCAAGGAGATCCTGTAGGAGATGATCGCCTCCTGAAAACGGGAGAGGTGATACAGGGCCTCGGCCCGGCCGAAATACGCCAGCGGCAGAAACTCGGCCTGCCTGTCGGCCGCGATGACCTTATCATATAGGTAAAGGGCCTGGGCCGGCACCCCCTCTTCGAGGAAAATGACCGCCCGGCCCAGCACGACGGACAACGGCGCGTCCTCTTCGTAGGCCGCGAAGACCTCCCGGGCCCTCTCGTAATCCTTCTCTTTCAGGTGGGACCAGCCCAGCCCGATGCGGGAAAACTCGCGCAGCTCATCCGCACCCGTCTGGCCCAGGCAGGCCTTGTAGGCCTTCACAGCGCCGGCAAAGTCTCCGAGATAGAAGCTGCTCTCGGCCAGGTAAAACAGGGCGCGATCCAGCTCTTTGGCCTCGGGGTAGCTGTCCAGAAACCGGCCCAGCTCTTCCTTGAGCGCCGCGTAATCGCCCTTGCGGTACAGGACCTCGCAGATGCCGAAGGCGGCCTGCTCGCCCGCCAAGGTCTTGGCGTAGTCCGCCAGGACGTCCCGGTAGACAACCATGGCCTCCTCGTACTTCTTCCCCGTGAGGTACGCCCGCGCCAGGGAAAAGTGGGCCAAAAGATAATAGGAAGAGTCCTTGTGGTCCTTGATCAGTTCGCGGTACAGCTCCTGGGCCCGGCGGTGGTCGCGGCCCTTGCTGTACACCTCCCCCAGCCAGAAGAGGACCCTGTCGCGGACGGGCTCGGCGCCCTTCATCTCCAGGAGCATCTCGAACTGGTCCAGGGCCCTGAGGTACTTCTCCTGGGAAAAGTAACACTGCCCGATGTAGACGAGCGCCTCCAGCTTCTTCCGGGTGTCGTCGTAGGTCTTGATGAAACGGTCGAACAGGGTGATGGCCACGTCATAGAAGCCGTCCTGATAGGACCTGACGGCCACGTAAAACGCGTCCTCCACCTTACGGTCGAACTGCTGCGCCCCCGCCCGCCCCGCCAGGAGCGCGCCCACCAGCGCCGCTATCACTATCACTCGTCGTCTCTGCATAATGCTTCCTTGTTGACCTTGATCTTGCCAAATGGAAGATTCCTTTTCCAGGCAGACAATGGAACATCCCGCCGAAGCAGGTATCCTGCTGAGGTGGGATCAGAAGTTTTTCGGCAAAAGTCGGCAAGGATAAACCGCAGCCGACGGCGAAAAACTTCGTCTGCCGGAAAAGGAATTTCCATTTGGCAACTCACAATCTATTTCAGTAGGCGCTTGAGGTAGCGGCCCGTGTAGGAGCGCTTTTTGCGCACGATCTCTTCGGGGCTGCCGCAGGCGACCACCGTGCCGCCGTCATTCCCGCCCTCGGGCCCAAGGTCGATCACGTAATCCGCGCACTTGACCACGTCCAGGTTGTGCTCCACCACCAATACGGTGTTGCCCATGTCCACGAGACGCTGCAGAACGTCGAGCAGCTTCTGGACGTCGGCGAAGTGCAGGCCGGTCGTCGGCTCATCAAGGATGTAGAAGGTCTTGCCCGTCGCCCGCTTGCACAGCTCGCTGGAGAGCTTCACGCGCTGGGCCTCCCCGCCCGACAGGGTCGTCGCGGCCTGGCCGAGCTGGATGTAGCCCAGGCCCACGTCCGACAACGTCTGCAGGGTGTTCTTGATGGCGGGGATATTCTCGAAGAGCCGGAGCGCCTCGTCCACGGACATGTCCAGGACGTCGGCGATGGACTTACCTTTATATGTCACCTGCAGGGTCGCCTCGTTATAGCGCTCGCCCTTGCAGACCTCGCAGCGCACGTAGACGTCGGGCAGAAAGTGCATCTCGATCTTCTTCACCCCGTCTCCCCCGCACGCCTCGCAGCGGCCCCCCTTGACGTTGAAGCTGAAGCGGCCGGGCCTGTAGCCGCGGCTGCGGGCCTCGGGAAGACGCGCGAAGATGCTGCGGATATGGGTGAAGACCCCCACGTACGTGGCCGGGTTGGAGCGGGGCGTGCGGCCGATGGGCGCCTGGTCCACCTCGATCACCTTATCGATGTGCTCGACGCCCTTGATGCCCTTGATCAGGAGGTGACGCCGGGAGGCGCGGCCGAGCCGGCCGCGCAGGGCCGGATACAACGTCTCGTTCACCAGCGTCGACTTTCCCGACCCAGAGACGCCGGTGACGCAGATGAAGACCCCCAACGGAAAACGCACGTCGATCCCCTTAAGATTATGCGTGCGCGCGCCCTGGAGGACGACGTCTTTATTCTTGCGGTAATCCCGCCGGGCCGCGGGCAGGCGGATCGTCTGCTTTCGGTTTAAAAATTGCGCTGTCAACGAACGGCCGGCCTTCAACAATCCTTTTGTGGGGCCCGCGTAGAGGACCTCTCCGCCGTGCCGGCCCGCGCCCGGCCCGAGGTCCACGACATAGTCGGCCGCGCGGATCGTCGCCTCGTCGTGCTCCACGACGAGCAGTGTGTTGCCCATGTCGCGCAAGGACGCCAGGGTCACCAGGAGCTTCGCGTTGTCGCGCGCGTGCAAGCCGATGCTCGGTTCGTCCAGACAATACAGGACGCCGACGAGCCCCGAGCCCACCTGCGTGGCGAGGCGTATCCGCTGGAACTCGCCGCCCGAGAGGGTCTGGCTCTTGCGGTCCAGCGTCAAATACCCCAGCCCCACGTTCAGACAGAATTTCAGTTTTTCGCGCAGGTCCTTCAAGGCCTGGGCGGCGATCAGGCGCTCGGTGTCGTTCAATGGCAGCTCGCCGAAAAAACGGTGGGCCTCGACGATGCCCATGCGCACCACGTCCCAGATGGAGCGACCATGGATCGTGACGGCCAGGCTCTCTTTTTTCAGACGTGACCCGCCGCACGCGGGACACGGCAGCTGCGACATGAAACCCGCGATCTGCTCTTTTAAAAACAGGCTGTCCGTCTGCTGGAACAAACGGCCAAGATGCGGGACCAGACCTTCAAAGCGCCGGCCCCAGATGACCTCATCGCAGCCGTACAGGATCACCCGGCGGTGCTCTTTGCTCAATTTATGAAAGGGTGTGTCGAGGTCAAAGCCGAGGCGCCCGGACAGTTCACGCAACAGGCTCCGGTAATACAACAGATATCCCTTGCCCCCTTTTTTCCACGGCTCGAGGGCTCCTTCCAAAATGCTCTTTTTCTTATCAGGTATAATGAGGTCCAGATCAAATTCCATCTTCATGCCCAGGCCGTTGCAGGCCGGGCACGCGCCGTAGGGTGAGTTGAAGGAGAAAATCCTCGGCTCCACCTCGGCGATATTGATCCCGCACGCGACGCAGGCATAGCGCTCGCTATAGACCTTATCCTGGGAGCGGCCGTCCTTTTGGGGCCGTGCCGCGATGACCGTGCCCTTGCCGAACTTGAGGGCCGTCTCGACCGAATCGGTCAGCCGCTGCTTGACGTCATCGGTCAACAGGAGACGATCGACGACCGCCTCGATGTGGTGGACCTTGTAGCGCTCGAGGCGCACCTCTTCGTCGAGCTCGACGACCTTCCCGTCGACGCGGGCGCGTACAAACCCCTGCTTCTTCAGATCGCCGAACGCCTTGCGGTACTCCCCTTTGCGCCCCTGGATATAGGGCGCCAGGATCTCCACGCGCGTCGCCGCCGGCCAGGTGAGGATCCGGCCGACGATCTCCTGGGCGCTCTGACGCCGGACCGGCCGGCCGCAGCGCGGGCAGTGCGGCACGCCGATGCGCGCGAAGAGCAGCCTCAGGTAGTCGTAGATCTCGGTCTGGGTGCCGACGGTCGAGCGGGGGTTGCCGCCGGCCGTGCGCTGTTCGATGGCGATGGTAGGCGAGAGCCCCTCGATCGCGTCGATGTGGGGCTTTTGCAGCTGCTCCAGGAACTGGCGGGCGTAGCTCGAGAGGCTCTCCACGTAGCGACGCTGCCCCTCGGCGTACACCGTGTCGAAGACGAGCGAAGACTTGCCCGACCCGGAGAGGCCCGTCACCACCACGAACTGCCGGTGGGGGATCTCCAGGTGGATGTCTTTGAGGTTGTGCTCTTTGGCACCCCGGATGATGAGTCGGTCTTTTTTCATGGCGAGACCCCCGCCGCTTGGCCTCGTGCTCAAGCGAAGCGGCGGGGGCGGTGACACTCGGGGTTATCTCCTTCTTCTTCTCTTTTTCTTCTTCTTCCCTCCGCGGACAAGCTTGGCGCAGGAAATATCACCCTTCTTGTCGAGGAAGTACAAGAACCCTTTCTCCTTCTTCAGACCGACCTTGGCAACCTTCTTGGGCTTGCCGCCCTTCTTGTTGCCGCGGGCCATCTTGGCGCAGGAAACGTCCCCGCGCTTATCGATGAAGTAAAGATACCCTTTCTGTCTCTTCACTCCGACCTTCTTCACGAGCTTCTGTGCCATCTGTATTCACCCCCTTTCCTCAATGGATTTTCTACCACCTTCCATTTAATTGCCGATGGAAACCGGTTTGACCAGGCGCTGCACGACGGCCAGCGCCGAAAGGATCGCCAGTTGACTCGTCTTGGGGTTCGCGGCGCTCGGCACGTTCTCGCAGGTGATGGTGATGCGCCCGGCCTCTGACTCGGCCAGGATGGCATGGACGTTTCTCTTGAGGCGCGGGTCGGCCACGATCTCGACGCGCGGCACGATGCCCCCCTCGGCGGCCAGGGCCAGCGCCGCCACGACGTTGATATTCTTGGGGAAGGCCCGGACCGCCTGAAAGGCCGTGCCGCGGAAGACCGTGCGCGGGCCGCGCAGGCCCTTTAAGCGGATACGGTGCCGGACCAGATAATCCGCGCCCTCCAGGGCCCGCGGCGGCTTTTGCGTGCGCAGCACGAGCCGCTGCCAGCGGACAAAGCTGAAGGCGCGGATGGCGTCCAGGCCCGCGATGGCGCCGCTGGGCACATACAGGCGCGCGCCTCTTCTCCTGGCGAGCCGGCTTAAAGCAGGCACCCGGCCCAGGAGCCCGCCGACGCTCATCACCAGCACGTCCTTGCCCTTGCCTAAAACCTTTTGGGCGACGAGGCCGCTCACCTTGGCCGAGGCCGCCTCAATGACCAGGTCGCTGGCGGCGATGAGACGGTCGAGCGACGTGACGCGCGCGCCGCGGACCTTCTTCGCGAGCGCGCGGGCCTTCGCGGCGTCGATGTCGTTGACGGCGACCACGCGCACGCGGCCCTTAAAATGCCGCGCGCACCCGGCGGCCACCGCAGCGCCGATCGCCCCGCACCCCACGATCCCTATACGCAACATCTGTCTAGCCATGGAGCCCCGCACTCGCGTTCCCTGGCGACATCCCCCGAAGGGGGATGGAGCCCCACGGGCATGCCCGCGGTCCCTTTCTTGCCGCCCTTCGGGCGACATCCCTCGCCGCAGGCCCCGGC
>SDBU01004012.1_pt1 | contig 18391 bp, 13 predicted proteins | sample 2277071 | NCBI WGS metagenome assembly SDBU01 (sample SAMN10397929, study PRJNA504765) | marine sediment metagenome | isolation source: marine sediment core GS08_GC12, 126 cmbsf | place: Arctic Ocean: Gakkel Ridge, Loki's castle | collected 2008 | reverse complement strand
TGATACTACAGCCAGCCAACAGGATCAGTTTGCATCCTACGATGTTACCGCCAGTTGGCCCAGCAGCGCTACGCCGATGTACACCCACGTGCTCAAGCATTTTGATATAGGTGATACAGTTACGGTGAAGGTCATACCCCTCCCTACGCCATATTATCTTTCAATCGCCGGCTATCTCTTGACTGGTGATCCTACCGCTCCGGCCGTGGGTATCAATATTGATTTTAACGATGATGGAACGTTTATAATTAATACTGGTAGCATCTATCCAACTACCGGGGAAGCAAACTGCTCCACTTTTGCTACTCTCCCACCGGTCCAGGAAAATGGAGCCTGGGCTTTTGGTGGAGACCCCATAATCGATACAGGTGCAAATACCATGACTTGGGGATGGGGAATTACCCTATCCAATATCTTTGCCAACTTCTCAGCTCCTGATCTGGCGGGCGGTGCTACCCAAGGCGTAGATTATGGTGCCGGTACTGTCATGCCTGATTGGGGTATGTTAACCGCTCAATATGATGCGGCTTTTAGTACTCCAATGGGACTCCATATTTATTGGGAAGCTCATGATGGCGTTGGAAGTGGCCTTGGAATTGACGATAATGGTTTATTTGATGGCTATGTTGGTGTGCCGACAGTAGATGGTGATACCGTAACTGTGGCATATTTAAATACTGCACTTGGATTAAATCTGAACATCGGAACCTACCCCATCCTTGGTGGTGAAGGTCAAGATGTAGGAGCAGATGGCCTCCTGGGTACCGCTGACACACTAGAGGGCGATGGAATCATGGATGGAATTGTTACCTCAAATAACCATGGCCTATTATTTGATCCAAAAGGAGGCGATGGTATTCCCTTCAATGGTGATGAACCACTGCAGTTTACGGGATATTACTTCACAAAAAACTTCCTGACCGCAGCCGGTGCCATGACAAGTTTCTTTGGGGATGACGCCCTCATGACTGCGATCGTAACGTTCTATATGACAAGCGGTCTGGACCAAGTTTCGGCAACCGTAGCTGCCGCTGACTCGATTGCCGACTTAGCTGCACAACAGGTAGCCCTAGCATTTGGTCTGCCTGCAGCCACAGCAGCAGTAATTGGCGGCAGTGTGGGAGCTTCTGTCTCTGCAGCGCTGAATGCTTATCTGCTCGGGGGTGGTACTGATCTACCAGGTGCTATCGCAGATGCCGCCGCCGCCGCCGCTGTAACAACCTTAGGAGGTCTTGCGCAAGCAAGTGTTGTTGTTGACGACTCCGACCACGACTGTGTTTATCCCTTCACCGGGGACGGCCGTTTGGTCTTCGAGGTTGACAACCGCTGCATTCCCGATAATACCACCCAAACGGTTGATACTAGGTGGGATAATACCGGCGTAAGCACCGATTCGAATGAATCACTGTTTCCCCAGAAATTTGCACTGTACAACAATTATCCCAATCCCTTCAATCCTACGACACGGATTGCATTTGATCTACCCGAAACTCAGATAGTTGAAGTTACGGTTTGGAATTTGATGGGGCAGGAAGTTGCAGAACTTTATTCCGGTAAACTAAAGGCCGGGCATCATACCCTGATTTTCACTGGTCACGACAAGAATGGAAACTCGCTAGCAAGCGGTATGTATTTCTACCGCATCGAAGCAGGACCGTATCGTGATACAAAGAAAATGTTACTGCTGAAGTAAAAATCTTAAAGCAACTAACATCTAAAGCACCAACTCCGTCTTTTTATAAAACGAGGTGGGGTTGGTGTTTCTGTATCATATGAAACAGCGCCTAATTTTAATTATCCTTTTCCTGGAATCCTTGATCGCGCAATCCGGTACGATAAGTGGTACGGTGAAAGATACCGATAGTAAGAAACCATTGATTGCGGCCAATGTATCGGCCTCCAGTCCCGTACTGATAATCTTGACCGGCGGCGCGACTGATAAAGACGGACGCTACCATATTCCGAATCTTCCGGCGGGTGAGTACACCCTAAAAGTGAATTACATCGGTTATAAATTGACGGAAAAAACTATTCAATTGCAGGCAGGTGAACATTTAAAAGTAAATTTTATGTTAAAACCGGAAGCCATTTGGTTAGAGACTTTCGTAGTAACAGCCTCTCGACGCCGCGAAAGGATTGAAGATGCTCCGGCTGCAATATCCGTTATCACTAAGCTAGATATTCGTCGTGAAAGCAACACTAATCTAGGTGATTACATGAAATCCATGAAAGGAGTTGAATTCACTCAATCCGGTATCGATAGTTACAATTTCAGCGCCCGCGGGTTTAATGCTTCTTTTAGTTCCCGACTTTTGACTCTGACCGATGGGCGAATGGCAAACGTTCCTTCTTTACGGCTGATTGCCTATAATGTAATTCCCGTATCCTTTGAAGATGTACATCAGATTGAAGTAGTACTGGGACCATCCTCGGCCTTGTATGGGCCGAACGCTCACAGTGGTGTATTAAACATCGTAACTATTTCTCCTTTGGAATCCCAAGGGACTAGTATCAATATTCAAGGAGGACTCCTTTCACAATCTAATACGGATATGCTTCAGAAATACACCTTTCGTCATTCATCTAAATTTGGAAACTTAGGTTATAAAGTTTCCGGCGTCGTCCTAAGAGGTCAGGATTGGCAACACGTAAATGAAGACGAATACGAAGGGCATGATCCGGCTTTTTTAGGAAGACCAAAATTAATTCACAATCGTGTCAATACAGGCGGTGGCAGTCTCGGAGAATTAGGCAGCCATGTTTTTAATGTAGATTGGGTTGAGGGTGAAATTCCAAGCAACGGAAAAGATGACAATGACAATGGATTTATCGATGAAGACCTCTCCTGGGATGGACAACGGATAGCGGATGGAATTGATAACTGGTATTTGAATCCCAATTTATTTCTAGAAGGTGAAGATAATTCACCGGTAATCGATTTAGAGATGATCGCGTCTGCAGCCGATGATCCTTTGCATCGGTATTTCGTACCGGCTACCAATATCGTATTATACGGCGTTACTGAAGAATGGCTGGGAATGAAATACTCGGATGGGATCGATAATGATGGTGACGGATTTATTGATGAAGGGATTGACACCGGAATAGATGACGCGGTCGAGATCTGGTACGATGGAGTTGATAATGATCTCGATGGAGAAATTGATGAACCGGATGAGCGTGGAAATAAATGGCTCAGTCGGTTCGGAAGTTATAAACCTGCGAAAGATGGCCAGGACGGGGGTTTCGGTGATTATAAATATGATAAAAAAGGGAACATTGTTTTTGATACCAACCAGGATGGTATCTATGGTGGAGAAGAAGATTTCCATCCTGATTATGGCGGTCTACCGCTAATCATAAAAGATGCGGATGATGATGGAATTAATGATTTCCCGGATTTTGATGTGCGCAATTATCGCTACGATCTGCGCGTGGATTGGCAACCAAATCCCGATTTTAATCTCATCTTCTCGCACGGATATGCCTGGGCCAGGAATATTAACATCACCGGAATTGCCCGTTACCTGGCGGACGGCTGGCAGTATAAATATTACCATGGCAGGCTGCGCTGGAAGAATTTCTTTTTCCAAAGTTATTTGAATGCCAGCCATTCCGGCAACCCTGATCACCCAACCAGAAATTTGGCTACCGGGGGATTAATATTCGATAGATCGAAAAAATTCAGCGCCCAATTTCAACATTCCATGGAATTCTTGGGTGACAATTTACGTTTGGTATGGGGACTGGACTATTTTCTGACCCTGCCCGATACCCGCGGAACCATTCTTTCCGATAAAAATCTCACTGATAGACGCGATAATAACGGTAATGGAGAAGCCGGATCACCGTACGTATTTGCCGATCAAAATGATAACACCTGGTATGATTTAGGCGAGGGATACACAAAATGGGCATCTCTAACTCCTGGCAATCCGGGAGGCCTTCCTTTAGATACCTTAGAGATGAATGGTACAACCGTGGTTTGGGATGATAACGTTTGGGGAGCTATTGCCGATGGGATTGATAATGATGGCGACGGAATTATTGATGAAGGAATCGATGAGAGTTCCGAGGATAATCGCAAAGTTGTTAATGAATTAGGTACTTATTACCAAATAAACTGGAAATTGCACCCTAAATGGGAACTAGTTCAAGCCACCCGTTTGGACGCCCATGACCGGTTAACGGATCTGATACAGTTTAATAATCAGCAAAGCCATGAATATAGTCCGTTGAACTGGGATTTTGATTTCAGCCAGACTGACGGGTTACAAGTCTCACCAAAAGTCGGACTTATTTACCGTCCAAGGGATAACCAGAACTTTCGTTTAACCTGGGCCACAGCCTTTAACACACCGTCTAACCAAGCCCTTTTCCTGGACATTTTTGTTACACGAGTATCCATTTTTAAAGTGTATGCCCGGGGAGCCGATGGTGGCTATATATATCCTCGCAACGAGGAAGGAAAACCTTACTGGTTTAATACCAGCACTTTTAGACCCGAACCGATGGATTCTTCACAATATATATTCTTTTATCCCTCCGTTGATCCGAAGATTGAAGGATTTTACAACCATTCGGTTTACGATTTACCGGAAATTGAAGCTGAGAACGTCCAAACCTGGGAATTCGGCTACAAAGGACGACTTACCAATGTCATTTATGGAACCTTGGATCTTTATACGAGTCATTACACTAGTTTTGTCAGTCCGACAACGTTTATCACACCGATAGTGATCAACCGAAGAACACTGGAGACTGATTATAATGAAGATGGTATAACCAATACTATAGTAGACGTTGTTAATAACCAGATAGCCGACCGCGATGATTATGATGAATCTTTTAATTGGTGGCGGGATAACATTGTAGGCGTCACAGCTATGGATACTACTCCCGGATTAGCTCCGCCGGTTGTAGTCGGATATATTAATTATGGCGAAGTAGATGTTAGCGGATTAGATGCCAGTTTGACCTGGTTCATTAACCGCAATCTGACCTTTGATATTCATTACTCTTTTATGAGCATTACCGATTTCCTGAATCCGATTACCAACGCCAAGGACCCCATCAATGCACCTCAGCATAAAGGTGGAATTAAACTTCAATATGCTCCCTATAATAAACCCTATTCCCTATCTCTGAACCACCGCTATGTGGACGCCTTCCCTTGGTCATCCGGTATTTACTTCGGTAAAATCAAAACATATAATATTGTAGATCTTCATAGTGCTTATCATTTCAATGATAATTTGTCAGCCATGTTGACCATAAATAATTTGTTTAACTTTCGCCATTATGAGATCATCGGTGGCCCCAGGTTGGGTCGTATGGTTGTCCTCCGATTACAAGCCAAATTATAATCCTTTTACCACTAATTGACCTAACTCCAAAAAGTCGCCCAAGTTTATGGAACCCCACGCCTGCGTGCCGAAACGCACTTCGGAGTGCAGGCACGGGCAAAGCCCGTGTTACCTCCATGAAATACCCTCCTACACCAAGGCCTGTCTGACGTAGCGTCAGCGCAGGCAGGTAGCAACAATATTTCATTTTGGGATGATTCTTCACGCATTCATCCATCCCGACACGGGTGTCGGGATGGTTTTCTGCGTAGGCGGATAAAGTCTTATAACTGATATTTATATTCTAATATTTGACAAATTGTAGGTGGAAATGATCAAATTTACATTGTAATAATTGAGTTAAATGAAGTGTCGAAAGCTAAGATAGTTTATATCAATTTTACTCAACTTAAGATTCTAAAAACACTTACAAAGATCAGCCAAATTGGGTATCCGCAATCGGTATCCCGAAGAATTATATCCATGCTAAAAATCATGTTGTTTGATCTCGCGTCATATCCACCATCATATTACAATCGCCGTTATTATGAATCATTGGTTAACTGGTCACCTGCTGATATCTTTTTCGGCAGGTATCAACAAGTCCTGACTTAGAGACAGAAAATTAAACAACAACCCTTACAGATGAGAAATGCCCAAAATATGGGCATTAAACCAATAATCCAGGTAAATTACCCACTACTGTAAATGCCAAAAGTACACCCTAACTTTTTAGCTAAAGTGTTCGAAAGATTAAAAAGACTTACTTTGTTTAAATGCTGATACAAACAAATGGAGAAACCAGGCGTGCATTTCTTCTGGGATTATTTCTTTTGGGACTGCCACTTAGTTTAATACAATCCCAAAAACAGAATAACCCTTTTGAATCATTAGAATTTAATATCCAATCCATAAATAACATAAATCGGGATAAAATTCACAAATACTGGACACCAAAGAGTGGATTTTCGTGTTTTATATCGACATCATTCTATTTTGGTTATGTACAATCAGGGCTTCAATTATTACCCTTTGATGGTAAAAAATCTGACTATCCTGATTTTTCCTTTTCATATATTTATGCCGGTTGGGGTTACGAATTAAAGATATCCAGATCATTAGATTTGTATTTCGGATTAACAACGGGTAGTACTGTCATGTTTTTTCAAGAGGCTAATAGAGAAAGCGCTTATGAGCAGGAGCTCAGTATGGGTATAGATTGTTCTCTGGCTTTTAGTTTCAAGCCTGAAATGGCAGTAACATTTTCATTAAATGATAGATTAATCTATACTTATCATCCTATTCGAATAACTTGTTTCTCAATCGGCTTGACTTGTACAATTAAAACACCAGGATGGATAAAAATTATTTTAGAATAAAATCCAAAGGCATAATTATTCTAACATTAATTGCCTTTCTGGTATGCGATGTATCAGGTTTATCAATACCTGAATATGGGCGCCGGGTTATTAATAGAGATATAATTCACAATTCTGGTTTAACCAGAATTGGAGATATTCTATTATTAATTCCTGAGTGGACTATTAATACAACTGATGGTTTTACCTGGCGAACAAGTATTAATGGTTTATCTTCATTTCAAGATCAGCATTGGATTCTTCTCTTGAATGGACAAAAAGTGAATTTGCGAACTTATGATACTATTAATTTAAATATGTTACCACTATCGCTAACTTCAATAGATTCTATTGAAATTTTCAGTGTACCATTACTTACGCATGGTGAATTTTCAGATCGCGGCTTAATTCATATACATACTTCGAAATCTCTGAAGGGTACTTCATTTCAGGCGAAATTATTAGCCGGGAACGAAACGGGAGATCCGGGCCCATATGTTTATACAGATCAAAAAACGTTTAATGTTGATAAAATCGCATATGATCAATATTTAACTGTCTCGGCAGGCAATTCAAATTGGTATGCGCGAACACATTTTGCACATCTTTTACATACTTTTCGAGATTTCTCAAACTGGAAACGACTCCAAACTGTTTTACCTGATTGGCCTGGATTACATCATTATTCAACATCCATTCAGTTTGGCAGAAATGGGAATAGGTCAACTCACGACATCCTTCTGTTTTATTCAAATAATGATGAATATATGATGTTTTTAAAACCATATGGTTCGGAGTTGCCAGTGGATCAAACTATATTTCATGCCGGAATATCAGGAACCCAGGATAATAAAAATTCCAACTTGATATATTCTTTTGTTTATTCTCAAAACCGTATTGCTAAACATGCTAATACATTTGGTTTTAATCCCGATTGGCTTTCTATGAGCTATACGGCTCAACTAGAAAACCAGGTTCATGCTTCAAAACTGGATTATTCATATGGTATCAGTGCCGAAAGATTCAATTTAGTAACAAAATATTCAGTATCTAACAATAACCAAAATTTATTTAATATATTTAGCAGAATTAAAAAAAAACCTACTGATTATTTATTTCATTCATATGACTTTAAAATTGGTACCGATGGAAATCAAATCGCATTTAAAGGAAGTTTCCTTTATCATCGGATCTTAACATCATTCTCTTCGTTTGAGGCTCGTTTATCTGTGTCACAAAGACTTAATGCGGAAAATATGAATATCTGGAATTGGATAGATCAAGGATATAATGTTTTCTCAAACAATGACATTCAGTTTGAAATCAATCGATCAAATAAAAAGAATATTAATTATACAATGGATATTAATTGGCATTGGGAAAAGAATAAAGACCAACAGTTGGATATTACAGCATTATTCCGGGAAATAAATCAAGGGCCAGTAGAAATATATGATTATTCCTTTGATTCTGAAGGATGTTCGTTCAAATCGCCAGCAGAAATACATGAGCTAATTACAGGTAATACTTTTGGTGTAAATATTATTATTTCAGATCAGTTCAATAAATTTATCGGGCATCGTTTATTTTATGGGTATTTAAAAGCTGTGTCTGGTGAGGCAGAGTTCATTGAAATATGGAAGAGTATTCCAGTTCATAAAATAATATATACAATTAACTATGTTCCCGTACCCAATTTTAGCCTCTGGTTTATGGCAAGATATCTTGGACCAACAGTATGGTCAGATTTTTCTAACATAGATGGAGCAACCTGTTCTTTCCCCTCATCAACCAAACCTGTCTATAATCACAAGGAAAAGCAACATTTGATAATTGATTTACAAGCAAAGAAATGGTTCTGGAAACGACAATTTACAGCATCCATGATATTGCGGAATCTGCTTAATCAGGATTTTAGATATTACCCCATTGGAATCAACATGAAACTCAGTTTTTTTATCCAATTAGAAATGATCATTGAGTAAAGACATACATGTCAGAATCATCAAAAGATAGTGGATGAGTGGTATTCTGATTTGCGAGGCAAATAATAATGATCAGGAAAAGATTAAAAATGTAGTATTCAATATTTTAATAGAATATGAATTACGTCCTGACTGTTGCGGTATTGATGCATATATCAATGATATTGAGCACAACTCTACAAAAAACAACGGATATTTCTGTGTCCTGGAGAAAGGAAGTTCTTTTCTATTCAATATGAAATAAAAAAGACATTTAAACCATCAGTTGATATAATGGCTCTGCAAGTATAACATATTGTAGCTTTATGACAGGGACGGGCTGATTTTTATTCGACTCTATCCAATGGTGATTGAGTTTTATTCATATGTAGCAGGATTTACAGTTCGTCCCTTTTTTGTTATTTATCATTCGTATTCGATTGCTATTATGTGCGAGCCCCATCCTATACTTTCGGTTGGCTGGTGTATTTTTTTAGCGGCGTTCACTTACAGTTGAATCGTGCAACTTGCGCCAGCTCTGCCAAATCGCTATAAATGTGTTTTGCATGGCCAGCTATAATTAAGCCCCGCTGGGTCTACTTTCGGGTTTTAAAACCCAAAACCTTCTACAATATTGCAGAAACTTGCCCATATCCAGCCATTTAGCACTGTTTAAAGGCATTCTGTAGGGCAATTTAATAGTTGTTGACCAATTACAATTTCATATATATGTACAGCATGTAAATCCCACCAATAATGATAATTGATCCAAAAATCATTCTCCTGCTCATGATTGAAGCGTCAACGGCAATAGCACGGTTAAAAAATTCATTTAGTTTAAGAAGGGATTTAGGTGATACTACAAGAAGAATACCAAAAATAAGTACTATGATTGTCGCAAATAAAAAGAGTATTTCCATATCGTCTCCCGGGATTGATTTGTAATAATTTACATAATTTTACCAAATAAAAGTAAAAGTAATCCTTTTTTAGTCTCAGCCAAGGTTAGAGTTCGCTCATAAGCAACAATTGTATCACCTTTGTCTAGCGACATCCAAAAATACTTCTAATGACAATTACGCTTACATAGATCAGCCAAATTCGGTATCCGCATTCGGTATCCCAATTCACAATGCTAGGTCAAATCAGGTCGGCGGATCATCAAAAGAACTCGAACTCTATACCTGAACTTATAGATGAAGGTGAGTGAGTTGTGTAATTCTGCTTAAAATGATTGTATGATGTTAAATAACACCGGTTTGTCCAAAATATTTCATTGCTAAAGTATACGATATATATACATGCATACATAATTTATCTATGATGGTTTTTGTTGGATCACATACATTGTGATATGGTGGTTTTATATCCCGAGATTTTATTGCCAATATCTCAAAATGATTATTGTTGTACTCTAAATATCGTTCCATCATCCCTTTTAATATCAGGGCTGTTTTTCCATTTTTTGAATAGCCGGAATCGCTCAAAACATCATTTCGAATATTTATTGGCAAGATCGATTGATTATGGACAATAGAATGTCTCAATTTTTTTATATATTCAATCCACATACAAAGATATGTATCACCTTTTCTTTCTGTATCAGTGAATGATTTAAAACTATTTCGAATCGAATTTAATATTTTTCTTATAGGGATTTTGTTTCCTGTTTTTATATCTCTCACTTTATTCTTGTACCAATCTAATTTTTTATTAGCGAGATCCTTTATCTTTATATTCCCAAAGTCTACACAATTCCATAAGTTTTTATCCAAATAACCAAGAGCAGCATATAGATTAATATAATATCTTTCAAAAGCCTCATAGCCTAATACAATTTGAAGGCGGTTTTGGTTGTTTAGATTGTCTATTAATTTTTCACCATATTCCTTTCCACTAGACCGCACACCACCAAATCCAACAGATTTGTGATTGTCAAATGGATTAATAATGTAAATATATGCTCCACTAATAGGTAAATCCAGCACCGCTTTACCTTTATTAGAAACCGTAGATAAGTATTGGATGTGATATTTTTTAAAATTAGAATGTGATAAGAAAATATTATAGTTAATAATATTTATTTCCTCAATAAAATCTATCAGAATTTTATCTAGTATTCCTTTTGCTTGTGCTCTTTTCATATTTTAATTGTATAAACAGACGGGTGATTGTTGTTCGAAAAACTCCTTTTCACTAATAAACAATTTTAATATATCTATCGCACTGTCCAGTGTTCCCTGTCCTTGTAAACGATGATCGAATATTTGTTTGGACAGCTGAGTGTGTCGCAAAACAAGGGCTTCTAATACATCCTGCCGATGTTTGCTTTGAAATACATTTAGCTTTAATATGTTTGCTTCTATTCTATTGATAAGAGAAATATCGTTAAATATATGCGCTACTGTGCGTATGTGCCATAAATCCAATATTAAATCGGCATAAATATAATGATCCTTATCGTTTCCTTTTTGATAATAGTCATCAACTATACTAGAAAAACTTGATACACAAATATCAGTAATATTGTGTTTCAGAATTTGAAATAAATCATTTTGATTTATTTTATCAGTAAAGCTATAAAGCATGATCCATGATAATGTATCACAAATTAATTTTGCGTATTGGGAATTAATTATTTTTGACTTATTTAACGCACTCCAATAAAAAGAAATATAAAGCGTCACATTTTTCATAAGGTCTTCCATATAATTTATGACATTTGTATTTGAATTTTCAAAAATGAAAAAATGAAATTTAATGAGCATTTTTATTGAGCTTGATATATGCCACATTAATCCACTATTTCCAATATCATAATTATCTGCAACAGAGCGAAAATGGCGCGCAAGTTCCAAATTGAATTCTGAAAAATAATTATAAGGACTTATATGCTTCCGTTTTTCATCAATACGATTTAATACCATAGATTCCTGAATAAATGAAGTGAGTGATTTATTATTGGTTAATGAATATGGCGTTGAGACCGGTAAATGCAATAAATCAAGATTGTATTGCTTTTCATATATTAGGGCAAAAGGAATGATTTTCTTAATATAATCCAATGTTATATTTAATCGGTTTAATAATCTACTTGGGTTATGCTCTATTGATAAGATAAGTGGATTTAACCATATCTCCAAAATTTTATTGATTAGACTAATTTTATTTGATCTAAAATAGTAAACAATTATTTCATAATAGAATTCTGGATCGTGCTGCTCGTGGTCTGTATAGGTGCTATTCTTTGGCAAGTTAACCGAGAAAGTTTCAAAATTATAGCATCCGCGAAGCACAACTTCGTCCAAATTATGTGATTGTGCAATTTTAGTTGTGTCTTTTAAATAATATAATGGTGCAAAAACCATATCATTCAATTGATTTCTCTTACCGTTAACTATTATGTTTACAAAATATGATGCAATATTAAGATATTCACCAAGTACCATATTAGTCGCTGATTGATCACCATTTCGAATTGCATCTGCTGCTATAAAGGAGAATTGTTGATATATTTTATCTAAGGTTGAGTCAATATCACTTTGATTGACTAAAAATAAAGATTTGGGAGAGGGAAAAACCGAAATATTTTCTTTACGACTTTCAACGAAACATTGACAAACATTGGTCATTGCTGACATAGTAATTTGAAAAGTGTTACTTTCATTTTTAGATAGGGATTTTCTTGCACTTTCCGCGATCTCAGATATCTGACTTATTATATATTGTTCAAAACGATTATTATTTTTAAAAATAACAGATTCTAGATCGGGTATTTTAATTTTAGTTTTATCCAAATAAGGTGACATATAATAAAGTATTTTTGCAACGAACCCTACATTCTTACTCGTGCTGTGAATATACTTAAATATCTCATTTAGTTGATATGCGATAGCAGTACGAGGTTCCATCAGTAGGCATATGCGCCTATGGTGCCATTGTAATAGGTCAAGGCTAACACCAATAAAAATTATATTATATGCGAATAAAATAGATGCTTTCCAATTAAAAATCATTGATATTGAATTCATTGAAAATGATAACAAAGCAAATAAAGCTATAATGATATAGATTATTTTACTGGAAAGATTTTTACGATATAGACTTGATATACTTGGTGAAAAAGATTCTATAGCGCGTTGGATTGGAATCACAGACAGAGAAAACGTTAAGATTAATATCGTTACGAGTATGCTTCCAAAAGCTAGAAAAATAGAATCCCAATGTTGATAGGATGATAATTGTGATTGGGAAGACGGTAATAACAGATAAATAGCAAGGACAACACTAATAAGTGATATTAATAAATAACTCAGCTTTTGATTCATTTGTCTGAAATCAATTCTAAACCTGTTTAACAAGCGTATAAGCTCTAAGGTGACTCTCAACAAAACCGTCATCAACTTTTTCTTCGAGCTGGTAGATCCATTTTTTTTAAGATAATTTAGAAAAGTATTATTAAATATTTTGATGACCATAGTATTGCTATAATACCATTAAAAAAGTTGAAAAATGTCTTGAATCAATAATAATTTTTTGATAGAAACTTGTTATAATTTGTCTCAAAAGAGAATATTTCGCCAATAAGGAAGGTGTATTAAATAAATTTTATCATTACATTAAAGTCTAACCACATTTTATTAATAATTCCTTTCTCTTTCTCTTGGTCAATAGACTTCTCAATTCTTTTATCTTTACTTTCATCATGGAATAGATAATAAACAAAATGAAAATCCTCGGATAAAGTGTGCATTAACGATTGTCCAATACCCTGCTTTACGGTAGAACCGTTGGGGCTTTGCTTATATTCTATTGCAATTAAATATGGCTCCGTTATTATAAAATCTGGATAATTCCTCGTCCCAAAAAGAGATGCTCTCTCTTTTCCATATTTTCCTTCTTGTCCCTCCCAATAAAATGATTTGTTTGCCTTCGCAACAAAATCAATATAGCCAGCTTTTTCAAAGTGCATTTCAAGATATCTAATAATAAGTGGTCTAATCTCAGATTGGATTTTAGTTTCTGATTTGCCCATTGTCTTTTTTCGGAACTGAGGACTAGTAATAATGTAATTGTGTAGGTTTTCGATGAAGTCATTCACTTTTGTAGATTTCTTTTTCATTCTCTCATCTTTCCTGGTTTAATGGATCTTAGTATATCACTTTATTATTTATTTCTATTCCTAATAATCCAGTTTTGTAATTTATTATCTTTAAATACTTCTAACTCGAGTGCATCAAACATTAGTACAAGCGCTGCATATACTATCAAACATTGGAAAAGAGAACCTATTAATAAAACTAAAAATTCAACGATTGCTCCTAAGTTATGGATGGTATTTGCTAATATAAGTCCAAAAGCTCCTAGAACAATTCCAATAGATATTAATAATATTGGATTAATAAGAGTTGTTTTGAATGTCAGAATATCTTTCTCTACGTTGATCCAATTTTCAAGTATTTCTCGTGCTACTGAACTTCTCACTTTTTCATTCATGAATTTATATTTTTCCTCTATGTTAAGCGGATTAAATATTGAGATAATTGAGGGATCGACATCCCAGAAACCTGTGGTAATACCTCTTTCCATTGATAGAGAAAATTTTATGGTCTCTATACCGGACTGAAATGGCTGTATCTTAAATATTCCAAAGACTCCGACTATAGCAATGATAGCAGCGTTAGCTTGAAGTATTGCGCTGAAAAAATAGAGGCTGGTTGAATTTGAAAACAATTCCATAGTGCACCAAACAGAATACCCCAGTTGTGCAATACACTGCAGAATTCAGCTAGGATAGATGAAATATAATGGATTAATTATATGACTTGAAAGAAAAACACCGAAAGGAATTCATCATCTATTTTATCTTTAACTGATAAGATTATACACAAATTCTCTTTAATCATACCGAGTGTCATACTGTTTAGCCTTGTTTCCCTAAGTGCATATATATTATTGAAGATAGGCGAGTATACAAGATTGCTTCTAATCCGTTGGTCAGGCGCTCGAATCGCCAAGTACCAAACTGATTCGGATTATATCATCAAATACCGTTTTAGGGATACACTTCTTAATTATTACGCCCCGGCTTTGGGAGCATGAGGTCTAATATTCACTGTTTTGTATCCGGTATCCCCAAATTGATATCCCCAAACTGCATTCATTTGAGTTCATTTGCTGTCGTTTGGGCAAATGCAATTTAAGTAAACCCCTAGCCTGGAAAAAGGAAACCCCCGACAATAAATAGGTATTATCGACGGGGGCTGTAACAATGAGCGGGTGAAGGGAATCGGACCCTCGTCTAAAGCTTGGGAAGCGAAATACCTGTCGCTTTAAGTCCCGTAATATCTGCATTTAAGCACGTGCTATGCAAACAGATTCCCCAAAATCGGTATCCCAATCGTGCATTTCTCGGGTTTTAGGGGCTTCTGGCTTAGCTAACAAATCGGGAAAATCCTGGCTTAAACGTTTAAGATCAAATTTAGCATAAATTTCCGTAGTTATAACGCTGGAATGACCAAGCCGTTTAGCGACTTCGTAAATGTCTTTTGTTTTAAGGTAACAACGTACTGCGAATGTATGTCTTAAGCTGTGAAATTTCCGGCCTTCAATCTTACAGGCTTCACATGCTATTTGAAATATTCTGGAATAGCGGTTAATTGTGTTCCGCTCAGTTGAAATTCCCGAATTAACTTTATGGTTTATCCTGCTTTTCATTTCAATTAGAATTTGCTTTAGTTCTGGATGCAAGTAAATGTCCCTTGTTTGATGTCCTTTTGCTGTCTCTGCATCAATGGTAAGAAAATTACCGTTCAGAACACCGATAAACGGTTCAGATAACCGGCAACCCGTTTCCCTGTAAAAATGAAAAGCCCGTTGGTAATGAAGATCGACCTTATTTAGAATTTTTTCAAATTCAGTATTTGTTACATAAATCGGTAAAGGTTTGCCAGCATTTAGCATCTTGATTTTAGGAACTGATTTAATTCTTTCGTTATCCTTTAGCCAGATAAGGAAGGTTTTGATTGCCCGTAAATTTATATTCATAGTTGGCACTGCAAATGAAACAATGAACTTGGTTTTGAATTGGTCAATATGTATCAGTTTAATTTGTTGAACGGGAAACCCTCCACCAATAGCATCAGTAAAATGATTCAGGGCATTTTCGTAAATATTTAAAGTACCAGATCGAAGTCCATCACCCTTTCGCGTTTTCAAATAGTCTTTAACCGCTTCTTTCAGGGTATAGTGAATTACTTCCGCTATTCCCTTTCTGTTCTGCCAAGGGAAAGAAAATCCAAGACCAGCTTTAATGAATTGTTCTTTGCTAAGAACTTCCAATAATCGAATCTGAGCCTCACGACTGTTTTTTGTCCCTAAAGCAATAAGTTTGTCTTTAGGTTCCTGTCCAGGTCTGGGAATCTTGATTCTGGCATAATACCAGCCTTTTAATTTTCGGAATTTTTTTAATTTTCGTTTTACTGCCATGATTAACCCTCCTGGATTTTATTACCAATGGTTTCCAAGGCTTTTTCAACGTCTACCTTTGGGGCAAATCCTTTATTTTCGTCGATTTTATTAATGGTTCAACCCCCCAAATAAGATACCCCCTTCCCGATTCTGTGACGTTCTGTAAAACGTTAGGGCGAACCCAATCGAAAAGAGGGTAATTGATAAATACTTACGAACGTAAGTTATTGATAGGTATACCGTTACAGATTTCACAGTTTTCATATAAGAATGTTAATATCCCTAATCGCGGGTAGTCAACCCTTTTATTCTTTTCCTTTATTCATTAGCATTCCTTCACTCGATCTTGAATGTTTTGTTTTATTAAGTTTTCTACTGCTGTAAATCTGGCCGCTTTTAACAATTAATAATGCTATTTGGCAAGTTGCTCATTCAAATAGTCAATCGGGTCTTGTTTGCCGTCCCATTCGCCGCGCTCAACAACCTGTTTAACTGTCTCAAGTGCTTTGCCTTCCATCCGGTCGGCTATCCAGTTCCGCGCATCTTTATCCCCGCCAATTGCTTGCTCTAACGCCTTTTTACAGATAGATTGTAAAACAGTACGCTTTTTCTCAGAGTCAAACTCATCGATCTCAGCCGACATTTCCCTAAGCATAGCAGGGATGCAAACCTCCTTTTTAGGACCGCCCCCTGGATTGCCTGATTGGCCTTTTTTAAAAGGTTTCAAATTCTCTCTACTCCGTCTCTGACCAGCAGTGAGTTTTTTGCCTGTTTTATCGGTCATTTTAATATTCCTTCGTTTTATTCGTTTGTTCAGTCATTTTTAGTCACTATTGGTTTTCAAGTTAATTTTGGGGACATGCACGATTTTGTTTTTGATTGGTAAAAGGTATCAAGTTATTCAAGAAAGTGCCGTGTACCCGCCAAATTTTAATGCTATCAGTGCTTACCATAACCTACCCTGAGCCGTCACGCTGTCAATCCGTTGTTTAGCTTCCTGGAAGTATTTCTTTTCAAGTTCAAGGCCGATAGCCTTTCGCCCCTCGTTGAATGCGCTGATAAGTGCTGACCCCGATCCGGCGAAGCAATCTAATACTAAGTCCCCTGGATTGCTGTAACCCCTGATAAGCTTTCTTAAAAGAATTTCCGGTTTCTGTGTCGGGTGGTTTGACCGTTCCCAGGCTTCCATATTTGGTTTCCCAGGGGCTTCGATAATGGACTTCGGATATCGATTGCCAGTAAGGTTCTGATTGACCGCGCTTTTCTTCATTCGCCGTGTTGGAATATCATGTGTATAATTACGTTTCGTATAAGGAATACCTTTTTCACCCATTAATTCAGGATTCCAAGTCAATTGTTTTTCCTTAGCTCCAGCTTTGCAGAACACCATAATAAATTCACTGTTATTAATCGGTCTGTTTCGTGAGACTGGCATTCCCCCCGATTTTTTCCATATATAGAAACAGCGATATTTTAGCTTGTCACTAAATGATCCAAACAGATTAACCATTAAATTCAGGTCACAGAAAATCAATATCTGACCGGACGGTTTTAATAATTGATCGAAAATAGTTTCCAGTTTCACAAGATCAATCGATTTATCCCAGGAATGAAGATTGCTAAAAACATTAAAAGGTGGATCGGTGAGGATCAAACTTGCTTTGTCGATCCCTGTCCGTTGCCAGAGTTTGAAGAAATCGCCGTGTATTAACTTTGGATTCATTATTTAAATCCGTCCCTACCTGGTAGATTTAAATAGTCTATGAAATATGAAGTGGTAATGAAAAATCGCTTCCGTCGAGAACCAATACATTTATCATAGTAGTAAGAGAATCTAAAAATGCTAACCACTACATTTATCATAGCGTAACCACTACATTTATCATAGTTGAGAAAAAACTTTTTCAATGTTCTCGCCTATTGTTTTGGTAGGGATCTGCGAATTGCCCTATGAAATCATAATATGATGGTGTTCCATACTTTCCACCTTTAACAACTTGCTTGATAAAACCACCATCGCGGAGTTCTTTAAGTCCTCGTGCGATGGTTTGTGGTGCCATCATATCTGATATACTGGAATAGGTCAGACAGATTCTTTTCATTTCGCCGAGTGCGTTGAACCTCATATAAAGATACAAGACCTTCGCTTTCGATGACAATTTCCGCCACTTATTATCTTTCAGCATATCTCTCCTAAGTGGTACGAATGGCTCTAACTTTTTCCGCTTTCGGCTCAAAGTGAATCCTCAATAGC
>SDBU01004011.1_pt1 | contig 18391 bp, 32 predicted proteins | sample 2277071 | NCBI WGS metagenome assembly SDBU01 (sample SAMN10397929, study PRJNA504765) | marine sediment metagenome | isolation source: marine sediment core GS08_GC12, 126 cmbsf | place: Arctic Ocean: Gakkel Ridge, Loki's castle | collected 2008 | reverse complement strand
ATCATAGTCAGCAGCATTTTAAATCGCTCGTTTGCCTTAACTGCATGCCGAATGTTTCCGGGCATAACGATGATTTGGCCTGCTGATACGTTTATATCCTTGCCGTCTATCGTGATCATACCCGCTCCGTCAATAACCTGCACAACCGCATCGTAAGGTGCTGTATGTTCGCTCAGCTTTTGCCCCTGGCCGATTTTTTCCCCGACAAAGCGGTTGCGGCTGTGCCGCGAGGCACAGGTAGTTACCAGATCGCCGATGCCTGACAGACCGGCAAAAGTCTCGGCGCGAGCACCCAGCGCCACCCCCAGCCGGGTTATCTCAGCCAGGCCCCGCGTGATAATGGCGCCCCGGGTGTTATCTCCCAAACCGAGCCCGTCGGCAATCCCGGCCGCGATCGCGATTATATTCTTCAGTGAACCGCCCAACTCAACACCGACCAGATCGTCGCTCTGATACACCCGGAAGTAGCGATTGCTGAACAATTCCTGAACCCGGGCGACAAGCCGCCCGCCGCCGGCCGCCACCACAGCGGTGGGCATATCCTTCGCGACCTCCTCGGCGTGCGACGGACCCGACAGCGTGACTATGTTCTCTATCGACCAGCCCAGTTCTTCGGCGATTACTTCCGACATGCGGCTCAGCGTGGTAGTCTCGATTCCCTTGGCCAGGTTGACCAGACCTGCGGCATGATCGAGTCGGCCGCGCAGCCGCGTCAGTGCTGAGCGCAACGCCTGGGAAGGAATCGCCAGCACTACCAGGCCGCTGTCACTGACGGCATCATCAGGATCGTTGGTTATGCCTACCGACTCCGGCAAAACGATACCAGGCAGCTTGTCCGGATGGCCGCGACGAGCGCAAAGTATCTCAAAATCCTGCGGGTGAAATTCCCACAAGGTGGCCGCCAGACCATTGTTGGCCAACAGGCACGCTATCGCCAGGCCCCATGAACCGGCGCCGAGTATAGCTATCTTTTCAGACATCAGACTGATCCTTGCCCGATCCGGACGACAGCGAGAACTTGTTTTCCGTGCCCGACAGAAGACGGCCAATATTGTGGCGATGAGTCAGCACTATCAACACCGCCAGAACCGCTGCCAGACCGACATAAATAGCCGCGATATCACGCTGCAGCAGGTACTTTTCGATGACCACGACCACTCCCAGACTGACCGCACCGGCCATCGAACCCAGCGATATATACCTACTGATCGCTACCACCAGAACAAACACAAGTAACCCTGCCAGAGATTCCAAAGGCAGCAACACCATCACTCCCCCCAGAGCGGTGCTGACTCCTTTACCTCCCCGAAAACGGAGGAAAACCGGAAACATGTGTCCTGCCACGGCCGCCAGGGTCGTTGCCACCAGCAGAGGATCGATGATATCAGGTGTCAGATCAAACGCGCCTGACCAGTATCGTGCCAGCAGCACCGCCGCCGCACCCTTACCGATGTCACCGGCGTAGGTCCACGCGGCTGCCCGGCCACCGATCACACGCCAGACGTTGGTGGCGCCGATATTACCCGAGCCGTGCCGTCGGATGTCTCTGACACCAAACGCACGACTCACGAGATAACCGAAGGGAATACTTCCCAACAGATAGGCCATGATGATCGGCGCTGCGATTACCATGTTTTCCTTCGTTTGGCCCTGTCAGTCGGTCATACAGACCGGGAGCCGACGGCGTTTATTCTGTGACCAGTGAATCCTCGGTCAAAGTAGTATCCTCGATCACGGGCGGTGGCAGCAACTGCTCAAGTTCCGGGAACAAGTCAATCATCAATTGCAGTAATTGTTCCGTCTCGAGCGAATCAACCGTCTGATCTGCAAACATCGCCTGCGTCGATTGCAAGAAAGGTGCAATCTCATCGACCTTGGTTTCCGATTCATCAAGTTTGGCAACAAAACCGTCTGTCACAGCATTGAATCGAGCGGTGTCAACGCCTTCTGCAGGATTCTGGTTGACTTCGGTTTTGATTGACGTAATCAGCTTGGATGCGCCGTATCGGGCCCACGAGTCCTTTTCCAAGTAGCAGACTACGCCCAGGATTATCACCAGCAGCAGCACTACGGCCACCACAATAAGGGCCACCAGACAGCCTTTGGACATCCCTTTCTTCGCTGTTCCTTCAGTCATTTCATATTACTCTCTTGATAAGTTGGTTTTTTGCACTTCCTACAGATTCTCCTGTTTTGTTATATAGTTGGCGTCGCAAACATTGGCAAGTAAATAAAGCCCTTCCGGCAATGGCAGCGCAAGCCGGGTCGATTTCTGCAGTCAGCATCGCAGGTCTTATACAGAGACTGTCCCAAAAGGTGATTATTCTGACGCGCGTAGGGCGGGGGTTTATCTCCCGCCAATAGACGGCGGACATAAAGCCCGCCGCTACGAGGGTATACCTAATGACGATTTATTTATTAGATGCAATGTTAAATGTACCCAAAGCTGACTTTTAGGACAGCCTCTCGCCCTTCTGAGTACTACTTCCCGGAAAATGCTTTAGCATGTCCGGCAAACACAAGCCCCCGATCCGGAGTAACAAAAAAACCGCTCACCAGTCCCGCGTGAAGGGACAGGGAGTCTTACTTTGCGGCAGCGGTCTTCTTGTCCTTCTTGCCTTTTTTACCCTTTTTGTCCTTGTCAGCTTCCGGTTTGGGGGTAAGCAACTCCACCACCGAAATAGGGGCGCCATCGCCGCGCCGTACACCCAGCTTGACGATACGCGTGAAGCCTGATTCCCGGTCGGCAAAGTGCGGCACTATTTCGCCAAAGAGCTTCTTGAAGACCGGTTTCTGGCGAATTGTGCGTGCCACCCGTCGTTTAGCCGCCAGGGTGTCCTTTTTGGCAGTAGAGATAATGCGATCCACCAGCGGCTTAAGCGCCTTGGCTTTGGTGTCGGTAGTCTTGATCACCCGATGGGTAAACAGCGACATAGCCATATTGGCCAGCATCGCTTCCCGGTGCGACTTGGTACGTCCCAGTTTGTTGACTTTGTCCCGATGTCCCATGTTTTACTCGTGGCAGCCTAACTTGATTGCGGTTCCGTGAACTTGGATATCTCCATCCCCAGTGAAAGATTCAACTCTTCCAGGATGGAGCTGATTTCGTTGAGTGACTTGCGCCCGAAATTGCGGTATTTGAGTATTCCCGCTTCCGTCTGGGTGACGAGGTCCTGCAGCGTCTGGATATTGGCGGCCCGCAAGCAGTTCGATGAGCGCACGGACAACTCCAATTCGTCGACGCGGGTTCTTAAGAGATTGCGAACGCGGATCGTCTCCTCGTCCTCTTCAGGCTCTTCCTCGACCAGGATTTCCTCATCCATATGAATGAACAGTTGCAGGTGATCCTTGACCAGCTTGGCGGCATAGCTGAGGGCATCTTCGGGCGTAATGGACCCGTCGGTAGTAATTTCAATAATAAGCCGGTCATAGTCGGTTCTTTGTCCCACGCGGGTATGTTCGATATGATAGGACACCCGGGTAACCGGTGAGAACAGGGAGTCGATAAAAATCGTCCCGGCCGGCGTATCGGGTCGCTTGTTGACGTCGGCGACGTTATAGCCACGGCCCGAATCAACGTCGAGTTCCATTTCAAAGTCGATATCATCGGTCAATTCGCAGATGTGATGATCAGGGTTGAGTATTTCTACTTCCGGGTCTCCCTGCAGCATACCGGCCGTCAGTTTGCCTTTTCCTGAAGCCTTCAATGTGATGGTACGCATGTCGTCGGCATGCATCCTGACACGAATGCCTTTGACATTCAACACCAGGTCAGTAACGTCTTCGTAGACACCCTTGATGGTGGAGAATTCGTGCAGGCAACCGGTGATGCGCATTGATACAATCGCTCCCCCCTGAATCGACGAAATCAGAACCCGTCGCAGGCAGTTGCCGAGTGTCGTACCGTAGCCGCGTTCCAGCGGTTCGACGGTAAAACGCGAATAATTTTCGGTGGCCGAGGACTGGTCGTTAACGACCTCCTTGGGCATGGTGAGTGGTTTCCACTTCATCTGATGCAAAACCTCCCAGTAGGTCAATTGCTTACTTGGAATACAGCTCCACTATTAACTGCTCGTTGGCCGGTAATGGAATATCGATCCGCTTGGGGATTTCCAGCAGTTCGCCTTCCAGTGCGGCCTTGTTCAATCGTATCCACGGATATTCATCGCCGCGTCCGATCTCCTTGAGAGCAGCATGAATCATTTCCAGGTTCTTGGATTTCTCCTTGACCCGGATAACCTGATTTGGTTTAACCTGAAACGAGGGGATATTCACTATATGCTCGTTGACGGTTATATGCCGATGACGGACCAGTTGTCGGGCAGCCTTACGTGATGGCGCAAAACCAAGGCGGTAAACCATGTTATCCAACCGCGTCTCCAGAAGCTGCAGCAGGATTTCCCCGGTCACACCGCTCCTGCGATCGGCCTTCCTGAAATAGTTGCGGAACTGCCTCTCCAGTAGTCCGTAGGCACGTTTCACCTTCTGCTTTTCCCGCAACTGAATACCATAAGACGATATCTTGCGGTGCCTGCGTTGTCCGTGCTGTCCGGGTGCATACTGCCGTCTTTCCACCGCACATTTGTCACTCAGACAGCGGGTGCCTTTAAGAAACAGCTTTTCACCCTCCCGGCGGCATAATTTGCAATTAGAGTCACGATAGCGAGCCATCAATACTCCTCATAATCGAACGTTGAAACCACCTGATTCCCATAAACCATCACACCCGCCGGCGCTTGGGCGGCCGACAACCATTATGTGGAATCGGGGTAACATCTTTGATAATGGCGATTTCCAGGCCGGCGGCCGACAGCGATCGGATAGCCGCTTCCCGCCCGGAGCCGGGTCCTCTAACCCAAACTTCCACCTTACGCAGACCCAGGCTCATAGCCTCCTTGGCAGCTTCAGAGGCGGCCAACTGGGCTGCAAAGGGCGTTGACTTTTTTGAGCCCTTGAATCCCACCTTGCCGGCGGAACCCCAGGAAATCGTTTTCCCGGCCACGTCGGTTATAGTGACAATGGTATTGTTGAAAGTCGCCTTAACGTGGACGATACCACTGGCCTCGACCCGACCGGTTTTTCTTTTGGTGCGTCCTTTTTTCTTAGGATCTGCCACTTACACTCCTCATATGAACAGATAGTTTGCTACTTTTTCGCCATCGGTTTGCGTTTCAGGCCACCAATAGCGCGTCGTGGACCTTTGCGAGTACGAGCATTGGTTTTTGTACGCTGACCACGCACCGGCAGGCCGCGACGGTGGCGCAAGCCGCGATAAGAGCCGATGTCGACCAGGCGCTTGATATTCATGGAGACCTCACCACGCAGGCTACCCTCGACATTATAGTCGTTTTCGATCACATGCCTCAACTTGGTGACATCCTCGTCTGAGAGAGTGCGTACCCGGGTATCCGGATTAATACCGGTCTTCTTGAGTATTTCCGACGCCACCGTAGGTCCGATGCCAAAGATATATCTGAGGCCAATTTCGATCCTTTTGTCCTTGGGCAGGTCAACTCCAGATATTCGTGCCAATTCTATCTCCTCAACAACTGGTCATCAATAATTGTCGTACTACCCTTGGCGCTGCTTGTGGCTGGGGCTGCGGGAACAGATTACTCTCAAAACACCCCGGCGCTTGACGATTTTGCAATACTCACAGCGCTTTTTTATAGCTGATTTCACTTTCATGGCAACCCAGGCTCCCGATTAAGAAGTTTATCCCTTATAGCGATAAGTTATGCGTCCACGGGTTAAATCGTATGGCGACAGTTCCATAGTCACCCGGTCACCGGGAAGGATCTTGATAAAATGCATCCTCATCTTCCCCGAAATGTGGGCCAGTACAACGTGCCCGTTGTCCAACTCCACCTTAAACATGGCGTTGGGCAGCGTCTCGATAACTTTGCCCTCTACCTGTACTGTCTCTTCCTTGGCCATAATACTTTCTATACCACCGTCAGAATCTCCGTGCCGTTTTCACCAACAGCTACGGTGTGTTCAAAATGGGCCGATGGCTGCCCATCAGCGGTTACTACCGTCCAACCGTCGGAGAGCGTTTTCACCTGGTAAGTACCCATATTAATCATCGGTTCAATCGCCAGCACCATACCTGCCTTAAGAACCGGTCCGGTATCCTCAGATCCGAAATTGGGCACTTGTGGTTCTTCATGCATATTGCGGCCGATACCATGGCCGACAAGTTCACGAACGACTCCATAGCCTCCGTTTTCTGCCGTCCTCTGCACGGCTGCAGATACGCTGCCCAATTTACTGCCTTTTCTGGCTTTGTCAATACCCGCCATCAGTGAATTCATAGTTACTTCCATCAGGCGGATTTTGTCCTGTGACACCTCACCGATGGCGTAAGTACGAGCCGAATCCCCGTAGAAACCGTCGATAATGGAACCGGTATCGACCGAGACGATATCACCTTCCATAATCACCCGGTCGCCGGGTATACCGTGCACTACCTCGGCGTCAACCGAGATACAGGCCGCCGCCGGAAAACCTCGGTAACCTTTGAATGCCGGTTGGGCACCCTGGGAACGAATGAAATCCTCAATAAGTCGGTCGAGCTCACTGGTTGTCATACCGGGCAGGATGTTTTTGCCCACCATCTGTAGAGTTCGGGCCACAATCCTGCCGGCACGCCGCATAATCTCGATTTCTTCCTTTGTCTTAATCGGTATCACCAATCTCTCGTACCTCACCCGACTTCCCGGACCAAAACCTCAAACACCTCGTCCGGTGATCCCTCGGCATTGATCTCGCGAAGCACCGATTCCCGACGGTAGAAGTCCACTATCGGACGGGTCTGTTTCCTGTAAACTTCCAGTCGGTTGCGTACCACCGCTTCCTCATCGTCCGGACGACGCTGCAGAGCCGCTCCGTCCCGGTCGCAAACACCCTCTTTCTCAGGCACCCGGGCCGGATAATTGTAGGTCGCCTGACACTGGGGACAGAACCAGCGACCCGACAGTCGCTGGACCACTTCAACGTCGGAAACCTGAAACAGGACGGCCGCCTGCAACGGTACCTGGTTGCGGTCAAACATCTCTTTAAGGCTCTCCGCCTGCGGGACGGTTCGCGGAAATCCGTCGAGTATGAATCCGTCCTTGAGCTTGCCATCGGTTATCATGGTCTCAATAAGTCCCACCAGCAGGTGGTCCGGCACCAACTCCCCCTTCTTCATATATGTCTCGGCTTCTTTGCCCAGGGGGGTGCCTTCTTTCACAGCGTTGCGGAGAACATCACCGGTAGATACGTGAGCAACGGTGAGTTTTTCAGCCAGTCTTACGGCCTGAGTGCCTTTGCCGGAACCGGGAGGACCCAGAAAAACCAGGTTTTTCTTCACATCGACCTCCCTCGAATCTTGCCTTTCTTCATGAAACCGTCATAGTGCCGCATCAGCAGGTGTGATTCAATCTGTTGCAACGTATCCAAAGCCACACCCACCACGATCAACAGACCGGTACCGCCAAAGAAAAAGTTGACGTTAAACTGTCCTATCAACACCCAGGGCAGGATGGCGATGCAGGCGAAGAAGATCGCTCCCGGCAACGTGATGCGGGTGAGAATCCTTTCAATGTACTGCGACGTATTTTTACCCGGTCGAATACCTGGTATATACCCGCCGTTCTTGCGCATGTTATTGGCGATTTCCATAGGATTGAAAACGATTGCGGTATAAAAATAGGCAAAGAACACAATTATGAGTCCGTAGATCATCGAGTACCAGAGTCCTCCCGGAGCCAGCCAGACGGCCACCAGGTTCTGTACCCAGTCCGTAGTGGGAAACAACTGGGCGGCCGTGGAAGGCAGGAACATGATCGACTGTGCGAAGATAATCGGAATGACGCCGGCGGAATTGACCGACAGCGGCAGGTGCGTAGAAGCGCCGCCGAACACCCGGCGACCGATAACTTTGCGCGGGTATTGAACCGGAATCCGTCGCTGTGCTCGCGTAACAAGGATAACGGCGGCAATGACCAGAATCATCATGGCTACCATGACTACCTCCACCACCAGACCGCGGCTACCGTGCCAGACCAGCAGTACCTCCTGAATGACACCCTCGGGGAAGCGAGCGATGATACCAATAAAGATGATCAAAGAAATACCGTTACCGATACCACGCTCCGTAATCTGCTCGCCCAGCCACATGATAAAGATCGTGCCGCAAGTAAACGTAAGAATGGTCAGCGGGATAAACCCGGCGGTATCCATGTGCACCGCCGAGAAACCGGCCGAACTCTTAACCGTGGTAAGATAACCGGCCGTGCCCCAGGCCTGCAGAGCAGCGATCAATACCGTCAGGTAGCGTGTATACTGAGTGATCTTGCGCCGGCCTTCTTCTCCCTCACGCTGCAGTCGCTGCAGGTACGGTATCACCGCTCCCAGGAGCTGAAACATGATCGAGGCGGAAATGTACGGCATGATACCGAGCGCAAAGATGGCGGCTTTGGCGAAAGCTCCCCCGACGAAGAGGTCAAACATTCCAAAAAGCGTGTTCGCGCCCAGCGCCGAAGCCAGAATCGAGCCGTCGATACCGGGAGTAGGGATATGGCCACCGATCCGGTATACAACCAACAGTGCCAGCGTGTAGAAAATCCGTCTTCGCAGTTCTTCAACTCTGAAGATGGAACGAAAAGTTTCTAACACGGAACCACCTCAGTTTTTCCTCCGGCCGCTTCTATCTTCTCCTGAGCGGCTTTGGAAAAGGCGGCAACCTTGACGGTGTAGTTCTGTTTCAGATCCCCGTTGCCCAGCATCTTTATCGGTACGTTAAGTTTCTTAACCAGACCGGCCGCCTGAAGCGTTTCGCCGGTCACATCACCGGGCTGACACCTGCCGAGATCACCAACATTGACGATCTGCCACTGCTTCTTGAAGATATTGGTAAAACCGTGTTTCGGCAGACGCCGGTGCAAAGGCATCTGACCGCCCTCACGGCTTCGAACTCGCCGGAATCCGCTGCGCTGGCCGGCACCTTTGTGGCCACGTCCGGAAGTTTTGCCCAGTCCGCTGCCCGTTCCGCGACCCACGCGTCGGCGTTCGCGTCGCGATCCTTCAGCCGGGCGCAGTGTATGCAGTTGGAGTGCTTTCTCTGACATGCTTTACTCGATTTCTTCCACTTTAATCAAATGACTGACCGCACGAATCATACCACGAATCTGGGGCGTGTCGTTGTGAACGACAGATCGGTGCAGCTTACCCAGCCCCAGTGCCCGGATGGTCCGTTTCTGCGGTTCTTTTCTGTCTATAGTGCTGCGAATTTGCGTCACTTTTATGCGGGCCATGTCACTATCTCCCGGCAGGTTACTACTGCCCCTGGTTTCGGGCCTGTAACTCTTCCTGGCGAGTGCGCAGTCGTTTAAGCCCGTCCATGGTCGCTTTGACCACATTAGAGGGATTGCGACTGCCCAGAACTTTGGCCAGGATATCCTGGACACCGACCGATTCCAGAATCGACCGTACCGCGCCGCCGGCAATTACGCCGGTACCCGGCGAGGCCGGACGCATCACCACGGTGGTAGCCATGAACCGACCGTTAATGCGATGCGGGATAGTGCCCTTGATCAAACTGATGTTAGTCATCGAACGCCGGGCCGTTTCGGTGCCTTTGCGGATAGCATCGGCTACCTCCGAGGCTTTACCATAGCCGATACCAACCCGACCCTTCTTGTCACCCACGGTGACCAGGGCCGTAAAGCTGAAGCGACGTCCGCCCTTGACCACTTTGGCCACTCGGTTAACGTTGATTACCTTCTCCTCAAACTCGAGGCTGTACGTATCGAATCTTGCCAAATTCTACCTCATCTATCGCAAACGGTGATATGTCCTTAAAACTTCAATCCGACTTTTCGGGCACCATCGGCAACCGCCTTGATTCGTCCGTGATAGGGAAACCGGTTACGGTCGAAAACGACCTTTTCGATGCCTTGCTCTTTGGCCTGCTGAGCGGCAATCTCACCTACCTTGAAAGCCATCTCGGTCTTGGTCATACCCTTTTTCAATTCCGATTTTACGTTCTCGGAGTTGGAGGCGGCCGCAGCCAGAGTAACCATCTTCTCATCATCTATGATTTGCACGAAGATGTTCTTGAGCGATTTGGCTACGGTCATCCGGGGGCGTTCCTGGGTGCCCTTGATTGTCCCACGAACACGGCGGCGACGGCGACGGGCTCGTTTGTTTTTTTCTATATTTCTGTCAGCCATTTGTCATACCACCATATTAAGTACTGGCCGTCTTGCCGGCCTTCCGGCGCACGTGTTCACCGACGTATCGGATGCCTTTGCCTTTGTACGGCTCCGGTTTGCGGAAAGAACGTATCTTGGCAGCCACCAGACCAACCAGTTCCTTGTCCATACCCGATACTATAACTATGTTTTGCTTGGGAACTACATTCAGCGAAATCTCGTCCGGCGGCGACAGGACGATCGGGTGCGAATAGCCCAGATGCAGTTCGATGTTTTTTGCCTTCATCTCGGCCCGATAACCAACACCGATTATCTTCAGTTCTCGAGTGAAACCATCGGTAACGCCCACCACCATGTTGTTAATGAGCGCCCGGGTCAGCCCGTGCAAAGCGCGATGTCTCTTCATGTCGGACGGCCGCGTGACGATCACGGAACTGTCTTCGATTGCCACTCTCATATCGGGTGGAATCGGCCTGGTCAGCGAGCCTTTGGGCCCGGTCACCGTCACCTGACGATCATCAAGGTCAACCTTGACTTTATCAGGAATCGGTATCGGTTTCTTTCCCACTCGGGACATGCTCGGGTCCTTTCCTTACCAACACTGCAGGAGAATTTCGCCGCCAATGCCTTTCCTGGCGGCATCGAAATTTGTCATCACACCGGAGGAGGTGGAAATCACAGTCAGGCCAAGGTTATTAAACGTTGACCGGCGTACCTGGTCGGCATCGGCATAGCGGCGCAGACCGGGGCGTGAGACACGGTTTATCCCGTTTAAGATTGGAATATCCTCGCGGTTGTAGCTGATGTACACGCGCAGAATACCCTGTTTCCGGTCGGGAAGTTCCACCATGTCCTTAAGGAATTTCTGCTCCAACAGAATACGTACGATCTCCCGCTTTATATTGGAAGCGGGAATGTCAACTGCATTCTTTCTTGCCTTGGCTGCGTTACGAATCCTCGTCAACAGATCAGCCACCGGGTCGGTCATACTCATACGCTAAGGCTCCAACTCTCCTGTTCCGTGTCCTGTTTTACCAACTGGCTTTCACCACGCCGGGAATCTCGCCGGACAGTGCCAGTTGCCTGAAGCATATGCGGCACAATCCGAAACGACGAAGATACGATCGCGGGCGGCCGCACCGTTGACAACGGCTGTATGCTCGCACTTTGAACTTCGGCTTGCGCGCCTGCTTCACTATGAGACATTTTTTGGCCATCAGTTTCCTATTTCCTAAAGGGCATCCCCAGTTCCGACAACAGACGATACGCTTCTTCGTCGGTGTCGGCGGTAGTTGTGATGGAGATGTTCATCCCGCGTATCTTGTCAATCTTGTCATAGTCAATTTCCGGGAAGATCAGTTGTTCCCGCAGGCCGATATTGAAATTGCCGCGCCCGTCAAACGATTTGGGATTGATCCCCCGGAAATCGCGGACGCGGGGAATGGCAACGTTGATGAGCCGATCAATGAACTCATACATAACCTCTTTGCGCAGGGTAACGGCACATCCGATGGCGACTCCCTGGCGCAACTTGAAATTGGAGATACTTTTTCTGGCCCGGGTCACGATCGGTTTGCGTCCGGTGATACGGGTCAGGTCAGCCACCGCCGCTTCCAGTGCCTTGTCATTTTGTACCGCCTCACCGACGCCGATATTGATCGTGATTTTGCGCAACCGGGGCACCTGCATAACCGATGAGTAGCCGCCGTCCTTCATCAACCTGGGGACTATCTCGTTTTGGTATTTATCTTTCAGCCTGGCCATTATTGTCCGTCCTATATCTGTTCACCGGTCTTGCGGCAGATCCGAACCTTTCTGATCCGACCGTCACCTTCGTCAATGCTGCGCATGGTCACGCGCGTGGGACCTCCCAGTGTCGACGAGTAGAGAGCGACATTGCTGACGTCCATGGAAGCCTCGATAGTCAGAATGCCGCCTTTAGGGTTCTTCTGAGTCGGTCGCTGGTGACGCTTTTTCATATTGATGCCTTCCACCACAACCGTTCCCTTGCGGGGATTGGCATGCAGCACCCGGCCGGTTTTCCCACGGTACGAGCCGGAGCGAATATAAACGTTATCACCTTTTTTAATATGCATATCGGGCAACTCCCATTCACAAAACCTCAGGGGCCAGGGATATGATTTTCATAAACTGTTTTTCTCGCAACTCACGCGCCACGGGACCGAAAATACGGGTTCCTCGCGGTTCCAACTGGTCATTGATAATGACGGCGGCATTATCGGAAAAGCGGATACTGGATCCGTCACGCCGACGTATCGGAGACGCCGTACGGATAACGACCGCCTTGCAGACCTCGGATTTCTTAACGGCGCCGCCGGGAATGGCTTCCTTCACGGTGACCACAATGATGTCACCGATCGAGGCGTACTTTTTGCTGCCGCCCAGAATTCGGAAGCACATCGCTTTCTTGGCTCCGGAGTTGTCGGCAACCGATAGAACCGTATATTCCTGAATCATTTGCTCATCACCCTTACACAATTCGGGGCCGCTGCTACGGCAGTTATTTGGCCTTCTCCACGATCTCCACTAACCGCCAGCATTTTTTTGCCGACAGGGGTCGCGTCTCCATTACCCGCACCACGTCGCCCTGACCGGCATCGTTATTCTCATCATGGGCATACAGCTTTGAGAAGGTACGGAATGTTTTCAAATACAGCGGGTGTCGCATAGTGCGATCAACCCGTACCACGATACTCTTGTCCATCTTGGCCGATATCACAGTGCCGAGACGCACCTTTCGTCGATTTCGCTTAGTCGTTTCAGCCATCAGTCATTCTCCTGCTCGGGCTTGTCCGGCAGTTTCTTTTCAGCCTGGGGCAGGATGGAAATCGTAGTGTCCGCGAGCTTGCTTAACCCGATTTCGTCTTCCCTCAGTAAAGTTTTAATTTTTGCGATTTCACGGCGCATCTGTCGCATCCGGAGAGGATTGTCCAGCGGCTTCAAGGACCTGCGCATACGCAGGTTGAACCGCTCTTCAAGCAATTCCACGCGTTTTTGCTCCAGTTCCCCACGCGTCATTTCACGTAACGCCTGAACCTTCAGCACCCTTAAACTCCTCCCGTATCTGAACGTGTCACGAACCTGGCCTTTATCGGCAGCTTATTGGCGGCCAGTCGCAGCGCTTCGCGGGCCAGGGTTATCGAGACGCCTTCGATCTCAAACATGATGCGACCCGGTTTGACCACGGCCACCCAGTATTCGGGAGCACCCTTGCCCTTACCCATGCGGGTCTCGGCCGGTTTCTTGGTGACCGGTTTGTCCGGGAAAACCCGGATCCAGATTTTGCCGCCACGCTTGATGTACCTGGTCATGGCAATACGGGCGGCCTCAATCTGCCGGTTGGTCAGCCAGCAAGGCTCCATCGCCTTCAGACCGAACTCACCGAAATTAACTACCGACCCACCCTTGGTTTTGCCTCTCATGCGTCCCCGTTGGGCTTTACGAAACTTCGTTTTCTTGGGCATCAACATGGTCTATCTCTCCATCCGTCCGGCTCAGGACTTCTCCGGTGAGTCCGGCGCTTTGGGCGGATTGGGTTTCGTTCGTTCGGCAGCGCCGCCGGTGTCCGGCGAGCCTGCTTCTTTTGGCGGCAACGGCGCCTCCGGGCGACGGCCTTTGGGCGGCGGTCCGCTGTGACGACCACCACGACGGATACGACCCCGAGGACGGCGGCGCGGTCGGTCATCCCCGGCTTTGGGTCGACGGCGTCCCCCCATCTCAGGAACCTCAGCCCGGTCGGGACGTTTCTCGGTATCGTCGGTATCATAGCGACCGGCTTCGAGGATTTCACCGCGGCATATCCACACCTTGACGCCGATAGTCCCGTGGGTGGTATGTGCCGTGGCAGTGGCGTAATCGATATTAGCCCTCAGGGTATGCAGCGGTACCCGTCCATCACGGTATTTCTCCGAGCGGGCGATTTCGGCGCCTCCCAGCCTGCCGCCGCACTGTATCTTGATACCTACGGCACCCATTCTCATGGTGGCCGCCAACGATTTCTTCATGGCCCGTCGAAATGCCACTCGACCCTCGAGTTGGCGTGCTATCGAATCCGCAACGAGCTTGGCAGACAATTCCGGCTTCCTGACCTCAACGATATTGAGCATAATATCCTTGCGGGTCAGCAACTGCAATTCTTCGCGCAGTCGATCGACCTCAGCACCTTTGCGACCGATAACGATACCGGGACGCGAGGTATTGATATCTACCGTCACCTTTTTGGCATCACGCGATATGATGACTGAAGCTACTCCGGCGTTATCGAGACGATGGCCGATATAGCGCTTGATCATCAGGTCCTCATACAGAAGCTTAGAGAAACGCCGACCGGAAGCGTACCACCTGCTACTCCAGGTTTTGTTCACTCCCAGGCGCAACCCTATCGGATTTGTCTTCTGTCCCAAACTTATCTCCTTACTTCAACATTACCAATATTTCCAGCGCTCTCTACCTGTCCCCGGCTTTCTGGGTACGTTTTGTGGTAGTCTTACGCGAGGTAGTTGCTTTCTTCGTGACCGCCCCGGCCTTTGACGGGGGCATTATTCCTGACCGGGACCTGGTTTTCGTTTTTCTCCCGGACCTGGTCTTGCCGGTTTTTCCACTTGTCGTCTCTTGTTTCTTCCGGTCTTTCTTTGCTGCCGACCGTCCGCTTTGAGGAGCCTCCGTCTCCCCGGCTACTTCAACCATCAGGTGACAGAAACGTTTGCGGTAACGGAAAGCTCGGCCCATCGACTGGAAACGGATTCGCTTGGCCGTCGGGGCGGCATCTACCGTAATCCTCCTGATCTGCAAACTCTCCGGTTTCAAACGATCGGTACCCTCAAGCGACAGGGCATTGGCCGCCGCCGACTTGACCGTCTTGGCAATATGCAAAGCAGCCAACCGGGGCGTGAAGTTCAGGATACTGAGTGCTCTCTCCACCGGCAGACCCTTCACCATGTCGGCCACCAGCCGCATCTTGCGCGGTGGAATACTGGCATACCTGAGTCTTGCGGTTGCTTTCACCAGCATACCGTCACCTTAGCCTTTCACCGCCGAAGCCCGCTCGGCCAGTCTCCCGCTGTGACCCCGAAAAGTACGGGTGGGGGAAAATTCGCCCAGTTTGTGACCAACCATATTTTCCGTTATATAGATGGGAATGAACTTGTTGCCATTGTGGACCGCCATCGTGTGACCGACAAACTCGGGTGTTATCGTCGAACGGCGTGACCAGGTCTTGATGACCTTTTTCTCGCCGGATTCGTTGAGGGCATCGACCTTCTTCTGAAGTTTGGCTTCCACGTAGGGACCTTTTTTCACTGAACGAGGCATATATTCACTCCATCATCAAATCTTCGTTCGCCGATCCTGAACCAAATGATCGGTTGATTTACGTTTCCGTCGAGTCTTGAAACCCTTGGTCGGTTTTCCCCAGGGCGTGCAAGGGTGTCGACCACCGGAACTGCGACCCTCACCACCACCCATGGGGTGGTCGACGGGGTTCATGACAACACCACGTACGGACGGTCGCCGTCCCCGCCACCGTGAGGCTCCGGCTTTGCCCCATATCACGTTCTTGTGATCGATGTTTGACACCTGGCCAAAAGTAGCGTAGCACTGCAGCGGCACTTTCCTGACTTCACCGGACGGTAATTTGAGGTTGGCCTTGCCGCCTTCCTTGGCCATCAACTGTACAAAAGATCCGGCCGACCGAGCCATCTGTCCGCCGCGTCCGGGACGCAACTCGATATTGTGGCAGATAGTACCCAACAACATCCTTCCCAGCGGCATAGCGTTACCGCTGCGACTCTCGACGTTTTCACCGGCCTCGACCATATCGTTCACTTTCAAATCGTTGGGGGCCAGGATATATCGCTTCTCCCCATCCACATAGTGCAGCAAAGCGATGCGGGCCGAGCGATTGGGATCGTACTCAATCGACGCCACCCGGGCCGGGATATCGCGTTTGTTGCGCTTAAAATCAATTCTCCGGTAGTGGCGCTTGTGACCACCGCCGCGACAATAAGCAGTGATGCGGCCCTTGTTGTTACGCCCACCGGTTTTGGAAAGCGGTTCCATCAGAGATTTCTCCGGCACGGTCGAGGTAATCTCCTCGAAGGTCGGCACCTTCCTGAACCTCAGTGACGGAGTTACCGGACGAAATTTCTTAACAGCCATAGTTAATCACCCGCACGAGCGTTTAGACGTTTTCAAAAACGGTAATGCTCTGACCTTTCTTTAATCTCACCACGGCCTTCTTCCAGATCGCCGTTTTTCCTTCGTTGCGTCCCATGCGGCGTATTTTGCCGGGGACAATCATTGTCCGCACCAAATCTACTTTCACCTTGAAAGCGTCTTCGATAGCTTCCTTGATAACGTACTTGTTGGCCTTAGGGTCAACCTCGAAAACGTATTCGTTGTTGGTTTCCCGCAGTCTGGTGGATCGTTCGGTGGAGATATGGGACCAGATGATTTGATGCGAATCAACTTTCATCCGAACACCTCCTGCACCTTGTCCAGACCGGCTTTGGTAAACACCAGCCAGTCAGCGTTGATAAGGTCGTAGCCGCTGGCCAGGACCGCGCGAGAATATCTTACTTTCGGCAGATTGCGGCACGACAGAATCAGGTGATCATTGCGGCCTTCGTCCAGGAAAATGCACTTCTGGCCGGTCAACTCCAATCGTGACAAGAGTTCAGCTACCCAACGCGTCTTAGTCTCGCTCATCTCGATACGGTCAAGAACCTTGATACGCTCACGACGAGCTTTGTCGGAAAGGATAGACAGCAGAGCCAATCGCTTCATCCGTCGAGGCATAGGTGAACCATATTTTCTGGGGTGGGGACCAAAGACGACACCGCCGCCGCGCCACAGCGGAGACCGGATAGTTCCGGCCCGAGCCCGCCCGGTTCCCTTCTGACGCCATGGTTTACGACCACCGCCACGCTTCTCACTACGTGTTTTGGTGCTGGCGTTTCCCTGCCGCTGACGGGCCAGGTAGTTCACCACATACTGGTGCACCACGGCCTCGTTGGGTTCCACTGCGAACACCTCCGGTTTCAGATCAACCGTGTCGACTTCCTGACCTTCCTGATCGAATACTGGTATCTTCATAACCAACACCTGTTAGCCGCGATTCGTCGTGCGCACTTTTACGAGTGAGCCTTTGTTGCCAGGGATCGATCCCCTGACCAACATCAAGTTTTCCTTTTCAATAATCTGAACGATCTCCAGATTCACCACCGTCACCTTATCTTTACCCATCCGACCCGACATGCGCATTCCCTTGAACACCCGGGAGGGATAAGACGATTGCCCGATAGATCCCGGTGCCCGCATGCGGTCGGACTGGCCATGAGTTTTGTTGCCTCCGGAGAAATGATGTCGTTTCATGGTACCGGCGAAACCCAGGCCTCGGGAAATACCCGTTACATCGACCTTCTCACCTACTTTGAAGGCATCAACCGAAACCACCGCACCCACCTCCAACTCATCTCCGTCAAACCTTACTTCCCTCAGGTAGCGGGTAGGTTCGATTCCGGCGGCCGTGAATTGTCCGGCCAACGGTTTGGTAACACGATTTTTGTGACGTTCGCCGAAACCGACCTGGTAAGCATTATAGCCATGCTTGTCAACCGTCTTCCTGGCCACCACCGGACAGGGACCGGCCTCAATCACCGTCACCGGCACCGCTTCACCGGTCTCCCTGAAAATGCGGGTCATTCCAAGTTTCTTACCAAGTATTTCCTTCATTACCAGTCGTCCTGTCAGGTCTTGATTTCCACGTCGACCCCGGCCGGCAGATCCAGCTTCATCAGCGCGTCGACAGTCTGCGGAGTGGAATCGTAGATATCAATCAAACGTTTGTGGATTCTGGTCTCGAACTGCTCCCGCGACTTCTTGTCAACGTGGGGTGATCGCAAAACGGTATAGACCGTGCGCTTGGTGGGCAACGGCACCGGACCGACAATACGCGCTCCGGTTCGGATCACCGTGCGGGCAATCTCCTTGGTAGATCGATCAAGCGCAAAGTGATCGTAGGCTTTGAGCCGAATCCGAATTTTCTGCACATTCATAGCAGCTAAGAACCTTTCCTACTCGAATATTTCAGCGATAACGCCGGCGCCGACGGTGCGGCCACCCTCACGAATGGCAAAACGCAACTCCTTCTCCATCGCGATCGGCGTGATCAA
>SDBU01004010.1_pt1 | contig 18392 bp, 31 predicted proteins | sample 2277071 | NCBI WGS metagenome assembly SDBU01 (sample SAMN10397929, study PRJNA504765) | marine sediment metagenome | isolation source: marine sediment core GS08_GC12, 126 cmbsf | place: Arctic Ocean: Gakkel Ridge, Loki's castle | collected 2008 | reverse complement strand
CACATTTTCATACGCCGCTTCCAATGAAAGCATATCTTGATTGCCTGTATTAGTAGTCAAGATGTGCAAATAATCATTGGGTGTCGCTGTCCCAATGCCGACATTACCGCCTTCTGATACGAAGAACTTATCGGTATTTACTATCAAGCCAGTTCCTATGGTTGTGGTAGCAGAAACTGTTAAAGTAGAGCTCGCATATAAAGAATCCTGTATCCAAACAGGAATTGAAGAGGTGGTAGTCAATGTAGAAGCCCCAAAATGAGTGGTGTATTCCCAATTAGAACCACCTGCTCCTCCAGAAGAAACAGCCCAAGCAGGAACATTGCTAACCATTGTCAGAACATAGGCATCTGTTCCTGTGGCTATTCTAACAAAGAGGTCTGTAGTGCTAGAAAAATATATCAAATCTCCATTATCATAAAATTCTAATCCAGTTCCTCCTTGTTCTGGATATATTATTAAACCAGCAGAAACAGGTTGAGTATCCAAACCTTTAGATGCACCAAACACAAAAACTATTGCAAATATTGTAATTAAAATGTTTTTTAAAATTTGTTTCATATTAACTAGGTTCTACCCTAAAACGAGTATATATAATGGTTCCTGTTCTCCAAGCACGAACCATAGTAATAGTGTCAGTTGATAAAGAATAACTGCCCACTCCAGTTACTACCTGACCATTTATTTCTAATTCAAGAGAACTAGTAGGATTGGGAGAATCAGATAAAGTAAAAGTCTTATTGGATCCATTAATTGCTCCAGTTGGTATTTCTTCCACCCAAAACTCACCCAATTCCATTTTATCTGTGTACTTTGAAGAATATACTCTAGCCATAGTTATTCAAATACTTTAATATGTCCCATTCCATTCCTATCAAAATGTTTTTGTAAGGTTTTACCACGTTTATTGATATATTTTTCTAATGCCCTCAAACCAACCTCCTTGATTTCAATTGCTTTTTCTTTTCTCTTCAAATAAATCTCTCTTTTAACTAAATCTGCCATTTTAATTTCTCTGTCATCTTTTGTTCCTTTTAATATTCTCAAAGCCACTTTTTGTTCTTCTCGAATTTCTAGTAGTCTTTTTCGTATTTTTTTGTCTTTCTCTTCTAAAGTATTAATTGATTTTTTCAAAGTATCTAACTGTTTTAAACTTTCTTCAATCTCTTTAGCTGTTTTATCTTTTTTGTTGATTATTTCAGTTATTTTCTTTATTTCTTCCTTCTTATCATCAATAGTTTTTATGAGTTTATTGTTTGTATTTTTTAGTTCCTTTTCTTTAAATTCTAAGGCTTTCTTTTCCAAATCAAATTCTAATTTTTTTCTTATTAGAATTGTGTGTTCTAACTTTATTTTGTTTTCAATTTCTTGTTTTATTTCAACTATCATTTCATCTTTTTCCTCCTGCATTTGTTTAATTTTTTCTTTTAATAAACTAAACTTCGATCTCTTTTCATGAAATTCATTCAATATTTCTTCATATTTTGTTGATTCTATACCAATTCTTTCTTTTATCTTTTTTAATTCTTTTTCTGCCAAAGTAAATTCATTCCATACTTCTTTAATTTTATCATTAAGTTCTTTTTGTTTCTTTTCTAAATCTTCAATCTCTTTCTTTCCATTATTAATAATAGCTGAAATTTTATCTCTTTCTGCTTTGATTTGAGGATTTGTTAATTTTTCTGGCTGTTTATGTAATGCCATATTATTTAGTCATTAAATAATCTTATAGTAACGGTCACGCTTCCTGCGCTCCAACCACTTAAAAGAACGTTAAGCCATTTGAGACCATTAACGTTTATTTCATATAACAAGTTTGTAGCTGAACCTCCCATAGAAATAGAAGCAGCTGAACCATCAATTGAAGTGTTGTTATGTAAACTGACTATATCAATCCATCCCCAAGAATTAACATCTGATGAAGTTGCTGAAAAATCAGGACAATCATCTAGGGCAGCTGGAGATTTACCAATAGAACCACAAAAACCAACATCTATATTGGTACTACCATATCCATTCACAGCAACAATAGCGTGTCTAAATTCAGAAACATCAATATTCTTTCCAATGTCGTGCATTGTGTAAGTGTCAGTATCTGTTGCATCTGCAGTAATATTTACTGCTGCATAACCAGCTCCGCCTAATCCAGTAGTGTAATTAGCAACAGATATAGCACTTAATTTAAAAGTATTTGTCGTTGCTTCTATAATCCAATAAATAGTAGCTAAAGCTAATCCTATTGGTAAAGTACCACTACTAGTCAAAACAACCATATCACCATTTTTAAGACCGTGAGCACTTTGTGTGCAGATATCAGTATCTTTATCCACTGTAAAAGTATCTGTTAAGATACCTATTCTATCTACGATTACATAATTTTTTATATTTCTCATTTTATTTGAGGCAAGAACATTGCCTATTAGTTAGTATTTTTATACTGGCAGGGAGAGAACATCTCCCCACCAGTTGAATCTACAAGGAAGATTCTATTCGCTAAGCCTTTCAAGCCTTAATCTTTCTGATTCTTTTTCTAATTCAGCTTCAATTTCCATTTCTGGAGTGTATTCATACTTTTCAACCTTCTTGGCTTTCTTAACTTCTTTTTTTGGAGTTTCTTTTTTCTTTACCATAGATTTGGAATGAAAAACTTATTCAGAAATAAACCAGAACTTATATTTAAAGAAAAGATAAAGAGATAACCTTTTTTTGACCTGTCATAATCCATCGCTTTGAGGATTCCAAATCCAAGTCTGGCATCATTTGCCTCTTCTTCGTTATAAGCTTTAAGTTTCTTAAAGAATTTCATACTTTAGGCAAGCTTATTAATTGCACCAACGCAGTTATCAGAAGCCATATAGGTACCATCATTAGTAAAGTCAGCAGTATTAACAGTATTTGCTATATTCCTATTACAAACACCACCAGTAGTCGTAAAAGCCGTGGTAACTGTTCCATCTGCACCAGCACCATCAATCGCAGCAACAGTATTGTCTTGCGTCACTCCTTTATATGCATTATTCCATATTCCTACCGTCCAAGTAGCACCATCTCCACATATCAAGTAATTCTTTGTTATCATAGTCCCAGTATTACTGTCACCCATACGAATAACGGCAGCACAAGTTCCAGATGTAGAAGTAAAGTAGTTATTTGCAAGTGTGCCATAAATAGCACCTTTAGTAGTGAAACCATCAATCGAATAAGCAGTCATCGTTGTAGATACAGACACATAAATCAAATTATGATGAATGTTAAAACAATGAGCAGTAGCTCCAATTTGAACAGCGCTGTAATTAGCTTTAGGTTTAATGTAAAACCCAGCAAATTCACAGTTTTGACCAGTGATATAAACCACATCAACTGAAGAAGCTGTCTGTTCCAATACTGTTGATCTACTAGCACCTACTTTATCAGGATTTGCATTTATAGCTTCCCAGGAGATTAGATGAACATTGTTTTTGCTCATCGTCAATAAAGCACCTAAGTCATAGTCATTGCCATTACTTGGCATAACAATAACATAGTCATCTCTACCAGAAACGGTTGCATCTAAAGCAGCTTGAATTGCTAAATTGTCAGTAGCAGCTCCAGAAATAGTCTGATATACCCTAGGTACACCATCTCTATCAACTGGAAATTCATCTAATAAATGATTGTCAGAAGTATTGTCAGCGTGAATAACGAAGAATACCTTTCCTAAAGTAGGAGGTAACATTCTTGTTATTGCTCCGTATCTTGAGTGTTGATTTTCTAACATATTAGTTTAGCTTTTTATTAATTAAGCGTTTTATTTTCTAAGACCCTCCTCTCTACCTAAACACTTTAGGCAAGTGTTATAGTCTCAGTTTTTAAAACTATTGTAGGGTTCGACTAAATCCCTATAAGTGTGGTAAGGGAAATTTTGAGGCTTCCCCTACCTTGCGCTTTACAAGGTAGCGCTTAGGCTGAGTATTGATTAACTAAATAAGAATCTGTTTGTCTGTGACAAAAAATGCACAAAGTTTCACCATTGGAAATATCCCACAATTCATCACACTTTAAGGCGTCTTGAACTGTTTTGATTTTGTTCTCAGCAAGAATCTTGTAGAAAGGTTTAAGATGATTTGCGTGAATAATAACTCTATCTCCTTTTTTTCTTCGTCTACCACATTTCTGACAAGTCCAATTATCTCGTTTAAAGACTTCACTTCTCCATTCTCTGTATTTTTTTAAACTCCTAATCCTTGTTCCCAATTTTGTAGTTCCACCACGCCAATTAGGAGAATCTTTACCCATTCTCACTGGTAATCCATCAGCTATCTTTTGTCTTTCTTCTTTTGTCCATTTTCTTCTTTTGTTCCAAGTCTTATGTCCTTTTTTAAAACTTCCACTATTTAACCCAATCAATCCTTTAGTTCCACTAAGCCAAGATTTATGTCCTTCTTTAAATCTTGTTTTTTCTCCTAAATTTTTATATTTAGCAGAACAAGAACGAGAACAAAACTTATGCCTATATTCCCAATCCTTTAAAGACTCATTGATTCTCTTTGTGAACTTTTTGCCACAGGCAATACATTTTTTTGTAAGTATTTTCATATACTTACATTATAATCCTTATTTAATTGTTAAGCAACACCATTACCAGAACTCTATCAGGCAGTCGCATCCCCACTTGAGAATTTAACCCAATTTGCACCAACTGTTACGATTCCATATCCTGCTCTGTTTCTAAATTCCCAGTCGTCTGTATGGACGTCTTCGGCATTAGAACCAGCTTTAGGAGGAATCATGTGAGGTCTTTCCCACATACCAAGAAACAATGAAGTAAGCTTTGAAGAAGCTAATCCCCAGTAGTATCTCTTTGTGGTATCAACCGCACCTGTAGCAGTAGTAGCAACCCTAGGTAGAGAAACAAGTTTGTACTTTCCAACATATGTATTAATCACTCCTGCATGAGTAGCATCAGGTGATGCTGTGGATTTTAAGTATTCCTTTGCAGTATTTAAATGATTAGGATCATCTGTAACCCATAGAATATCAAAAGGAATTGATTTCTTTTCACCAAGTTGACTATATGTTTGTTCAACAACAAGTCTTTCCATTCCTTCTATTGCTCCTTTTGAGAGTCTTGGATTGTTGGCAAGTCTATTTCTCCATGTAGTACCAGAACCAGCTAAAGGATGATCTGTGTCAAATAGTTGCTGTGCAGTGCCTGCTCCTGTTGTAACATCGATGGTTCTACCATCTCTGTCTGTATAAGAAGTGGCTGTTCCAAAAGTAAGTCTGTGAGATAAATCCAAATCAATTGAGTTCCAACCTTTTTGACCACCACTAAGTAAAGCATTAGTCACTTCAGGATATTTGTTTTGTGATCTCATTTCGTAAGTAATGCCGATATTCTCAGCTATTCTATAATGAGTCATTGTTGCAGAATATCCTTGTTGAACTTTACCTCTTGCGGCTTGGTCACCTTGACCTTTGAATGTCAAGTATTCATTGGTATCAATTTCAGAAAATTCTCTTGTGTTTCCAGTATGTTCAGGAATATTGGTAACTCTTACCATTCCTGAATCAATCATGTGATTCTTTACTGATTCAGCCCCTTGGATCCAAATTACTCTAGCTAATTTAACAAAATCGCTAAAATTAGATGTACTAAGTTCCATATAAGTTTAAATATTTAGTTACCTAAATCAGTTTCGGTGTCTGCACCCAAACCAATATTAAGAACAAAAATTCCTTTAGTAGCTGAAATAAAGCCTACACACCAAAAAACATCTTCAGTAGTTTCACCAGAATCAACGTGACTATTGGTTTTTCCACCTACAGAACTAATGTCAAAGAAACTTCCGATATCTAAAAGCACTAATGCTTCAGTAGTATCAACGTCACAAAGCCATTCTACGTTCATTTCAACTGGAACTTCTATTTCCACATTGCCCTGAGTAGTATATACATCAGTAGCAGATGTGATTGCTTGGTGGATAACACCAACAAGAGTTGCGGGAGCTACTCCTGCAACACCAGGGATTAATTGTCCAGAAGTGATACCAACTAAACTATTAGCAGTAACAGTTTGTCCTGTAGTCCAAGGTAATTGAATCATTTTTGTTCTTCCTCTATGTTTTATAATTGCCATATTTCAATATTGTTCAATATATAAAAACCAACCGACTAATTGATTTTCTTTAATAATGACCCATCGAGAGTACGTTTCACTACGAATGATGGATTTGCCATTGTAACGCATTGGCAGTTGCGAAAATGAGGCGTTGTAGGAATCGAACCTACTTTTTTGCCTTTACGCCTGGTTTCTTTTTACTTTCCTCAATTGATTTCTTTTCTACTTCTTCTAACTCTTTCATTCTTTTTGTAATATCATGTGCATCAGCTACAAAATCAAATACAAAATTAATAAATCTTTGAACATTCCTTTGACTTTTTTGTGTCAATTCCAACTTTTTATTTTGATAATATTTTGAATCGTACATATTATTTTTGTTTTAATATTTTATCTGCGTCATACATGGTAACACTATCATAGTCTTTTCCCCAAAGTTTCTCATTAGCCATTCTGAAAGCTAAGTTAATTGAGTCTATCATTTTTGGACCAGTAATGTAAATGATTTCATTCCTTGTTAATTCTGATTCAGTTAAAACTGTTAAGAGTTCAGCCATTATTGGTTTAACTCTTGCTTCCCTTAATTCAGTCCAATCTGACTTCTCTTTGGTAATACTACACTCAATCATCTTTAATGGCAAATATTCACTTTCATCATTTTCGTAAGTTACAATCAATTTAGGCTTACCAAGATAGGTAGTCATATCTGTTTCTTGAACATATTTAATCTTTTGTGGTCCTATATATTTTCCAATAAATTGTTTCATTTTTTCATTTGTGAATTTTTAATTTGTCCATGACAAAAATCTTCTAATTGTCGCTGGCTCATTGAATTATACATTGAAAGTGAACTTCCTTTCAAACTTGATTTTTGTATCTTTCCCTTTTTAACTGCTAGTGCCATACAAGCAGCTGTTTTTTGTTTTTTTGATTCTGGCATAAATTTTGGAAGGGGAGTCATATACAAGGGAATGCTCCCCAACCAATTAATTAACGAATACAGAACCGATAATCAATTCTTTACCCGTATCACTTCTTACAAGTTTAAGAGATATTTGTCCCTTATCTTCAATTTGTCCTACTTTTTTACAAGAAATTACTTTATAACTTCTATAAAAACTTAATAAAGGCATTATTTTCTTTGTTCCATCTTCAAAAAATACTTCAATCTGTTGATCTTCTCTCCATCTTTGAGTTGTAGGGTCTTGATAAACTTCATTTCTAACATTTCTCCAAGCCAAGATAACTTTTTGTTTTGTTCCTTTTGTTTTTTCATCAAATATATCCATTGCCCTAATAGACACTGTAAGTTCAATAACTTTCTTATGCCTTGCATTATAAGCAGCTAAAGCTTTTCTATCCGCAATAGCTTCTAATATGCTAATTTGCTTTCCCTGTTCGTCTAACTTCTTTATTAATTCTTTAACAAGACTTTCTGAAATAGTTGCTTTTGGTTCATTTTTCTTCAATTCTTCTGGAGTTGGAATAATATCTTCTTTTTTTATTTTTTCATTCATAATAGTTTGCGTTTTTTAAGTTCCTCTTTGTTAATGCCTAGATTTTCAGCCATATCAACTGCTTCTGGAGTAATCTTTCCTTTAGGTGCTTCACCAGGAGTTGTACTATTACCAGTTCCTATAATACCGTCTAATGGACTAGATGGTTTTGAACCTGTAGCTAGAATAACAGCATTATTAATCATTTCTATCATTTCTTTTTTATCTTTAGGTTCGCCTTTGAAATTATCATAATGAAGTTTAACCTTATCTTGTATCTCGGTATCATCTCCAACTATGCTTTTAATAACAGAATTAATCTTTTCATCTTTAATATCTTTTCTAATACCTTCAATTTCTCCTTTGTATTTCTCATCCACTTTCTTTAAGATTTCTTCTGCAGTTTCTTTAGCCTTTCTTAATCTTACAAGATTTTCTTTTTTCTTAGGATCCTTTCCATCATCACTATCTTCTAATTCAGTAATTTTATCTGTTAATGTTTTAATTTCTTCCTTATGTGTTTCTGTAACTCCTTCTGTTGCTTTTGTACTTTCTGCTTTAAATTCTTCTAATTTTGTATCAAGTTCTTCCTGAGTTAAAACACCTTCAGCTTTTACATATTCTCCTTCTTCATCTGTTGTAAAGTATTCCTTTTTTTCTTCTTCGCTCATATTGTTTTTTTTACTTAATTATTAAACGACCTTGACGAACCCTTTAACGCTGGGTACGAAAGCGTGGTCTGATATTAAATTGGTTTTATTTCTCCTGTTTCTTTTTCCTCTTTTTCTTCAAACTTTGAATGTGATTCTTTAATTTGATCTTCAAACCATTCTTTAATAAGAATAAATCCATTAATTGTTCCTCTTCCAAATGATAATGCTTCTAAATCTTTTGCTTCTTTTCCTATGAATTCTAGTTGTTCTTGAACAAATGCTTTTAAAAGTTTCTCAAAATGTTTCTTATAAAATATTTCAGCATCAGCAACTCTTCTATTATATTCCTCATTACTAATTTCTTCTTCGGCATCTGACAAATCTATACTTGCAAGAGAATGTCTTATTAATTTTATTTCGTTTTCCATTATGCTGGAGCTGATTTAATTAAACTTTGACCTGGAATCTTTATTTGTGGTGATATTCTTGGACTTTCAGTTCTTTTTGTTCCTTCTTCACCTAACACAGGCATTTCTGGTGCTTTTGAAAACATCTTTCCAGCATCTTCATCCCATACTTCAGCAAATCTCTTTTCAATAAAGCCTGGATCTAATCTTAATCCAAGATTAACTGCGTCTTGAACCATTTGACCAAATAATATCTTTGATAATTCACTTGATTTCTTTTCTTTTGGATTAACATTAACAACCCATGTATATTTGGCTTGATTTATTTCGTCTGGATTTAAGAATGTTAATCTTATTGGTTTCCCTATCTTCTTTTTCATTGTTTCTTCTAAATTCTTAATTTGTCTTGGACTAGGAATCTTATTAGTTGGAATTACCATCTTTACTCCTTTGCCTTCTTTTCCAATGTCTGTTTCAATTGCTACTCTTCTATATTTATTTCTTAACATTTTTCTTGTAGCATCAAGTTCTTTATCAATAGGATCAAACCATTTTTCCAATAAAATCATTAATCTTTTAATTGTAAGTTTTTTATGAAGCAAACCAACTGTTAAAACCATTAATCCCATCATAACTTTTGCCTGACGTTGAATTTCCATTATTTGAGTAGCTGTTACTCTCGTTCCTTTTTCACGTGAACCAGTAAAAGTAGGAGATACTGTTTTTTCATCAAAGAATCTCTTTATTGCGTCTATCATACCAAATTCAGACGAAGTTACTCCTTGAACTTCTTTATCAGTTACAGGTACTATCTCTCCTTTCTTAACTCCTCTAGTTATTTTCCCTGGCATGAATATATTTCTTGAAATCACTCTATTAGACATATTCAAATAAGGTGGTAAGAATGATTTTTGAGTCTTGAGTACTGCTAATCTCATCATTTCGTCTAAAACAGATACTATGTTCTTATTTTTAAATACAAAGGACTTTCCATATGCAAAATCATGTTGGATTGGCTCTAAATTTTGTTGAATTATCGTATATTCACCATCTCCATTGATTTCTGTCAAAGGAAATCCTAATGGAAGCATTAGAACACCATTTAAAATGATTTGAAACTCATTATTGGGTTTGTCTTGATATTTTATAACTTCAACTTGATTCTTTTTTGTATCAGAGAATAATCTCCAATCGCTTTCAACTATTCCTAGAATCGCATTGCTAGTTAAAGATTTCTTAACCTTACTAACATTTCCCCACATTTCAAAGTGACCATATAATCTTTCAGCGTCTATCCTATCCAAAATCTCAATAGTGAAGATATATGGCTGATTTTTAATAAAATATTCTCTTAAACTACCAAGATATACTGATAAACCTGAAATTATATTTCTTACTGGTCTCCCAAGTGATCTTTTCTTTTTTGTTGTCCACTTTACTTTCTTTTTATCTCCAAAGAAACCTTTTGTAAGTTTCTTTTTCACTTCCCATTTTTGTTCCCAAAGCTCTTCTACAAACACGTAACCATGTTTAAGCATTTCATATTCTCTTAACATTTTCTTTTCTTCGTCATTTTCAAGCTCTTCGGTTTTCTCAATGATAATTTCCATTGAATTTCCTAGATTATTCACCAAAACCTCTTGTTCTGTGAATGCTGAAATGTCTGCTCCTAAGTTCAAACCTTGAAAAGTAGATAAAAACGCTAACAACTTGGTTCTTAGTGTGCCTGATTGGAATAATGAATCTCCTTTATTCTTAATGGGAGTAATTCTAGTATTAGCTCCACGTTCATTTGCTTCCCAATAAGAAATGAAATCTAATCCATCAAATTTATCATGGTTTCCATCTCTCTTTTGTTGGGCAGTTTCTAGTTTCGTCTGAAGGTTTGAAAGATAAATCTTCTCCTTATCTGAAAGTTCAGGAGCTTCAATATCTTCAAACTTTTCTTCTTCCTCTAAAACACTACCCTTTTTTACTTTTAATTCTTCTTTTACCATAATATTTTCTAAAAACTGAGGTTGAAAATTAATTATTTAGAACGTTTTTATATCTGAAAAGTTAGTAATGGTATGTGTGTTATTGTTACCTGTGGTGCTAGAAGAACACAATAACTTATTATCACCACTGCACCAAATCCTGTAAGGTTCATGCCAATCCCATCTATAATATGGTTTTTCAACTTCTCTGATTATTTCAACTACGTGACTATTATTTCCTTTAGATAGTTTTTCAACTAAATTTCTAAGGAATTTTATTTCAGATTCAAGGGATTTTTTATCCCTATCCTCTTCTGTTTCTGAACTAAAAAGTATTTCTCTTGCTTCATCTTTGGTTAGGATATTAGTATTAACTAATCCTTTGAGCGATTCTGGTGTTGGCTGCTCTCTTAACCGCCAAATAAGTTTCTTCTTCATTTGTTTAGTTCAACCTCAGTTTTTAAAGAACATTATTGACTCAAGCAGAGACATAACATACGTGAGACAAAAAATATTCTGGCTTCAGTCTCTGCTTTAGGCGTAGATTTAAAATCTTACCCTGTATATGTGAAACCTCCATCATTTTATGTCTCCACTTGAATCAATTACATTTGAAAAGGTCTAAGTGGGTCTGGATAACCCCTTTCTCTTTCCTTAATTAATCTTAATTCCTCTTCTTCGGCATCATAATGTCCCAATCTCATATGATCATGATGTCCTAAAGCCATCATTCTAAAGGCATCTGCTGGATCTGCTGACCAATCTCCCAAAGGTCTGTCTTTAAATTTCATTAACTTCTCATCATATTCCTTTCTGTAATGCTTTAATGCTTTAACTAGATGCTCTGCTTTTTCCTCATCAAACCAACATTTAGAAAATACCATTCTAGCTGCTTCTATTCCATCTGAAAACTTGATTCTAGGCAATACTATAAAATGCAAGTTAAGCATAGCTGCCATTTCTAGTCTGGTCTTTCCTGTTCCTAGTTCTCTTACCTCAATATCATGTGGAGCATAGTGATTTCCGTAAGTGTATCCTCTACTTTGTAACATTTGAACATAATGTGCCAATCCTTCGCCTGAATTACCATAATAATCTATGATATGCACTTCCAATCCTGCATCCTGTACAAATATGATACTAGTAGCATCTGTTTTCTTTTTTGAAGTTCCCAAGTCCCAGTAAGTATCCACTGGTATCAGTTCTTGGTAAGGAACCTTGGTAATTCTGCCATCTGCATCTGCTTTCTTGATTTGGGTTGAATAGTAAGACCCATGAATCGCTCCTTTAAAAGAACAATAATACTCTTGTTGGATCAAGTCCTCGCTCATTCCTTCACGTCTGTCCTTATCAATATCCTCCTTTGTTACTGACCCTGTATCCTCTATAGTCAATTTCTCACAGAACCAATCTGGGTTCTTCTTAGCCATCTCATACAGGTCATATCCGTGGTTTTCACCTCGTGGAGTATACACAAACAATGCCCAGCCTTTATTTTCCCGTAGAATAGGTCTAATAAAGTCCCAAGCTAATGGATTTTGTAGGGCATATTCGCTAAAGATACATCCCACAGGATTAGTCCCCACTATGCTATCGATATTATCAGTTCCAATTACTTGGAATATACTGCCATTCACTAACTCGATCTTCATCTCTGCTTCGTTCTTTTTCTTTATGATATTTTTGGGAAAATGATGAGTAAACTTAAATCCATTACCATCAATCCCATCCCATATAATCTTCTTTCCTTGTTGGTATGTGGGCAAAAAGTAGTAATACACCCCCACTCTCTCAAACATCTTCTTTATCATGAAGTTCAAACTACTCTTATCCTTTCCTGCTCTTCTATGCCAAACAGCCACACCACGTTTGATCTTTCCATCCATTGCTTTCAACACTGGTAACTGATACACCCTAGGCTCGAAGTTATATGGTATTGTTATGTTCATAAACCACTTTCTATGTTTGTCAAACTAATTGGATTTGTATTTTTGGGTGAGTGGAAAGGATGATATCTATACATTTTTTTAAAAAGACCCCCCCTCTTGGTCTTGCTTGACATCACTTGCTTGTTGTGTTGTATTCTTCCTTGAACTTCCAGTCAGGTATCTTGTAGCCTTGCTCCTTTAATATCTTGATAGGCAGACTCTTAATCCTTCTTATAAGCTCCTTGAACTCAATGCTTTGCTTCCAGCTGCCTACATCGTATCTATTGATAGCGCTATATAGTTCTTGTGCTGTTTCTTCTTTTAATGGGTTGTCCTGGAAATCAATGCTTATGCCTGAAACGTCTACAATATACATTGTTTTATCTTGCCTGGTATAAATGCATCTATTTTGTTTGTCGGGCTTATCTTCTTTGTTGTCAGGCATTGGTCTACTTCCATACTTGTCATCTTTGTAGTTAACTGCCTGGCGCTTGTATACTTGTTTATCTTTTAATATCTCATATGATACGATAACTTTTTTATCGCTTGATACGATAAGCTTTTTGCTCCTATGATACGCTAACTTACATTTGTTTGAGCAATACTTTGAACTTATACGCTTGGCTTTGAACTCTATTTCACATTGTTTACATTGCATAGCTTTAATCATCTCTTAATATAAAAGCCCTTAAAGTTGATTTAAGAGCGTAAATTTTAAGCCTCATTTATAGGTATATTAGTAAATTTCATTAAATTAATAGTTATAGGCGTTCCATCTGATCCTGTGAACTCTTGTCTATCCTTCCAATTAAAGTTATTTTTGAGTATAAATATTAATCCAGCGCTGCCACTTTTTCTTTGCATCAATTCTTCTTCATAGCTTCTCAATATTCTAAACTTTGCCTCTTTTACAATACTCCCAAATTCTTCCTTGCTATTATATCCCAGGATTGCTTCTCTTGTTAGAAATCCTAAACTTAAACCTAAACCTGATATAGTATATGGTTTCTTATTGTTATCACAATTATTAAAATACTTTGTGATAGCTTTTTTTAATTCTTTTGGTGTTTTATATTTTAATGGTCTTGCCATTATGTTGTATTTATATTATTGTTGTTTGTTTTATTTACTTTGTTTGTTGCTTTTTTTTGCTTTGTCTTAACTAAAAGTTATGCACTTGACATAGGTTAAGAGATATGTAAATATTAAGTCAATAAGACAAATTGGCTAATGCTGATTAACTCTTATATGAAGGCGAGGCGATAAGGACTTTAAAATGTATAACACAAAATCATAGGACTTATTCCTTGCCTTTGTCCCAATTATCTTATTTTGAAATATATATCAAAATTTGTCAAGTATATCAATTCTTGCTTAAAATTCAATGAAAATGTCAAAATATCACATCAAAAAATTTCCACTAACAGATCAAGAAATCAAGCACAATGAATTAGAAATGTTTATAAGCGCCTTGATGATGATAGTTATATTTTTACCAGCAATTTATTTTAGTATTTAATAACAGGTTAAGGACTGCACTTTAACAAATTATGAAAAAGAGAATAAGCGAGAAACAAGCAATGTATGCATTAGAAGTTTTGCCACCTGCCACGTGGTACAGAAATAACAAAATGGAAACTTTTCAAACAGGCGAAGCATATAACCACTCGCCAAGAGGTTTACCAAGATTCGCCACCTATGAAAGAAATTTTACTGGAAATGATAAACATTGGTATTATTTAGGAAATAAAGAAAAAATCAGTTTAGATAAAAAGTGGTTATTGATGGAAAGTGAAGCATATTAGATTAGTCAATTTTATCACTTCATTATCGCCTTAACGATAGTGAAGTGCCATAACTTGATTATTAACTAATAGCTTAAGCAAGTAAGCACATTAAAATATGGCAAAAACAAAAAAGAAGAAATATATTTTAGTATTTGATGACCCAGAGTGTATTATTTGCAATGATATGGAAGAATTAGAAGAAGAAGTCAAAGAGAAACTTGATGATTACAGCACAGAAGAGTTAAGAATTTTTGAAGTAGTAAAAGAGGGAAAAATAATAAAAAGTGATATTAAAATAGTTTTTTAAATACTCATATTACCCTTAACATATCTTGCTTATGTTGAGGGTAAAATTGAGAGTTTAATAATAATCAAAGATAAGGCAAGATCTTTAAAACATATATGGAATATAATTGTCCTAATTGTAAAAAAGATTTAAGAAAAGTAGGATTTTATTCAAGAGAAAGTGTTATTACTCAATATAGATGGAAATGGAATGAAGAACACAAATGGTTTGAAAGTGGAAAAGGCGAAATAAAAGACTCTGTTGATAGTGTAGGCGTTCATTTTTGCAACGATTGTGATGTGGAAACTACAGACATATCAAAAGAACTTATACATTAAACATTCCTACAATTCCTTATGTTGCCTAATAGGGAATTGTGATAAGCGTTTAAATATCATATAAATAATATAATTAAGCCAAAAATTATGAACAAAGAAACATACGAAGCATTAAAAGATTTAACCGCATATTTAGAATTAGCAAAAGTTAATAAACAATTAACAAAAGTATTAAAAAAAGAATTAAAACAAGTCAATGATTGGATTGATAAGATGGCTAAAGAATATGAAGAAGAAAGGTTTTGTGTAAAATGTGGCAAAACTTCTAGCTTAATAGAAGAAGAAGATATTTGTTATACCTGTGCCAAAGAAAGAAATAGAGTTTAATTTATTTTAACTTAAAAACAATGACAAAAATAGAAAAAATCAACAACTTAATAGAAGAAGCAAGTGAAAATGGTAGATGGCTTGAAGATGGAATTTATAATATGAAAAATATTGAATTTATAAGTGATGAGGCAAAACTCAATAAAATAAGTGATTTTATCAAAAAATATCCAAAATTCTATACCGCTTCCGCTTATGAAACAGAGTTTAAATTCCTATTATCAAAGAAACCCGAACTATTGATAAGAGATTTTCCAAAAAAGAACATTAGCAAAACATTTAAGCAATCTGGTAGTTATTTCAATTATGGATCAACGAATATACTCACAAATTGTCCAAAGAATATCTTAATTTTAGCTGAAAATGACTAAAAAAGAACAAAAAGAAAATAGAATATGAAAATTATAACTAAAAAATACCTTGAATTATTAGCCATTTTATTAAAGAAATTTCAAGATAATTATTATCCTGGTATCAATGGAAAAGGAGTTTACTTGATAGGGGGAGCAATAGCCTTAATAGAACAAGTTATAAACAATAACATAAAATAAGCAAAAAATATGAAAATATTTATTTGGGAAAACATAGAAAAATTAACAGATAATTGGCATTCAAATGGTGGGCTTGTAGTAATAGCTGAAAATATAACAAGAGCCAAAGAACTGGCAAGAGAAAAAGGTGTTAAATTTGGAAAAGGATATACAGGAGCAATAACTCATAAAATAGATGCAATAAAAGAAAAAGTCTATATATTTGAAAATGCTGGTTGTTGTTGAAATAAGATAATTAATTAATAAAGGTCGGATAATAATTAAAACTTAACCTATTAATAGGAAAATGAGAATTAACTCAAACGCTAGGAAAATTATAAGCAAAGAAGATATAGAAATGATTGAAGCTGGTATATTGACTGAAACCCTAGACTTAACAAGTTTAGGCAGAGGTAGACTAGATGCATTGAGCTTTCAGGCTTACAAAAAAGAATTGTTAGCAGAAGCAAAAGAAATTAATGCAAGGGGAAAGAAAGAAGGAAGGAAAGAAAGTTAATCGTTGCTTAACCTTGCTCTTTTACGAGGGCAAGGATTAAATAATCATTAAACTAAAAGAATATGCCAAAAAAAACAATAAAAAGAAAAAAAATAGAATTAAAGCTAGTGAGAAATAGTGGTTGTATCGCTTTAGATTTAAAAATTCCTACTGATTTTGAAGAGTTTTTTAAATCATTATCAGAAGGAAAAAAGCAATCTTCTACTTACTGGTTTGTAAACAAAACAAAAAGTCAACCCGCTGATTTTTATAAGCTAACAAAAAGCTATGAAGAAATAGAAAAGAAATTTTACAATTCTTTTAATCATTATGGCTATGGATTAATACAAAATCAAAAAATAAACCTTGCTCCATTAAGAACTATTGGAGCTTCAAAGGGCATTATCATTTATTCTAAAAGATTTGACGAAATTTCTAACTTTGCTTTAAGCTTTTATATCAAAGAATTAGGACTTTATACTAAAAAGCTTTATGAAGAAATGATTGCCAACAAAACAATAACAGCAACAATAACTTTTGAACTTTAATGTTTGGAACAAAAAACAAAGAATTTTTAAAATTGGCAAACGAATTTACCTGGGGTTATGAGCTAGAAGGAAGGTTTACTAAAGAAATTTGTGACACATTAAAAGATACAAAGGATTATTACAATGGAAAATATGGTGTTTCAACGCATTATGATAGCTCTGTGATGTTACCAATACCAAATTTAAACTGGCTTAATAAAGATTACACAGAAATTATTTTAGGTATTTTTCAAGACTTTGAAACTATGATAAAAACTTTTGAATATTTTAAAGAAGGTAAAAACTATTTACAAAATGAAACCTGTTCTTTGCACGTTCATATCAAAAATAAAAATGGTAGAAATGATCATTGTAAAGTAGGCGATAAAGATTTACTTAGAAAAGCTGAAAATTTTGCTTTTACTAAATTATGCAAAGAAACTAGAAAAAGAAAAACTAATAAATATTGTCAATCTTATTATATAAAAGGAGGAGAAAATTGGGAAAGAAGGAAAAAGTATTCTTTTATTAGAAACCATCCATCTGGAACATTAGAATTTAGATTTTTTTCATCTTGTCATAAAAAAAAGAATATCATAAAGTTTTTTAAGTTTTTTTTCAATGAATTAGAAAAAGTAGAAAATTATAAAAAAGGCAATTTCATAATACAAAATACTAATAAGCTAGAATCAATAAATAATTATTTCAAGCTACAAAATCTTGAAAATGAAAAGTTCAAAACAAATTATAAATTAAAAATCAAGTCAAAAGAAAATATTAATCTAAACTTAGGTAAAATAACAAAAATAATTTAATATGTGTGTTATACTTTCAATTTATCAAAAAGAATTTGATCCTCAAGTTAAGAAAATAATTCTTAACAATCTTGAAAAAATATTGTGGATGAATGGAGATGGAGTTGGAATAGTTGCTTTTAATAAAAACAATCGTATTTTTTATAGCAGAAGGTTAAAAAATAAAACAAAATTAATTGGAACTCTTTTAGATAAGTACAAAAATATCAATTTGCATTTTAGAAATGCTACAAGTGGAAAAGTAAATGATAAAAATGTTCATTTTTGGAATAATAAGAATTGGTTTTTTGCTCACAATGGAAGTATTAGTGATTATAGTTTTGGTACAAAGCATCCTATCTGTGATAGTTATGTTTTATTTACTCAATTAGTTAAGAAACATTGTTTAAAGTCAAATGATAGGATTAATTATCATAAAATCCAAAAGATAATTCAACATTTAAATTTTTGGGGTAGATTATTAATTGTAAATTCTAAGACTAGAAAAACTTATTATTTTGGAGATTATAAAACGTATTTAATAAATGAAAAAGCACTAATTTTTTCTTCAAGATCGCTTGAAACCAATAATGAAACTGAATTTATGGGATTAATATTTGAAAATAAATCTCCTACTAACGTATTAGAAAATGGATTTGATGGAATTGCTTATTTGAATCTAAAAGAAGAAAATTTTATTAATATTTCTGATGAGTTTGATACTACTAAAATTGTAGAATATAGTAA
>SDBU01004009.1_pt1 | contig 18392 bp, 9 predicted proteins | sample 2277071 | NCBI WGS metagenome assembly SDBU01 (sample SAMN10397929, study PRJNA504765) | marine sediment metagenome | isolation source: marine sediment core GS08_GC12, 126 cmbsf | place: Arctic Ocean: Gakkel Ridge, Loki's castle | collected 2008 | reverse complement strand
AGGTCGGCCAGCACTCGGACCGTTATTGCCTGGCTGTACAATCTCCTGCTCCATTCCTCTATAAGGCCATCTTCGTAATTCGTATGTTTCAGGTTATCAAGGTATGTCGAAACCGCACTGTTTACCTTTTGCGGATTTATGAAGCTTTCTTGACTGTCATTTATCAACCTTACAAGTGATTTAATTCGTGGTTGGATATGTATGAGTTGATCCATCTGCCTCATATAAGAATACCATCTTTGCAATATGTCCCGGTCTTGTTTTCGATACGATATTTCCCTTTGCCTTATGTGCCCTTTTCCTACAGCGATATCCGGCATACGATTCGTCGATACTCTCGAAACTACTGATTCCATCGGTGAATATCCGGCTGATACTATACCCCAGTCTTGGGTATCAAGATAATCTATAAGTGCATCATAACCCTTTGTGTTATATATATCGAAGGCTTTATCTATTCCCTGTTTGTATTTCAGATATTGCGGCATTTCTTCTATCTTGTCGAAGAACTCGAAAAACTTCCCGGCCCTGGCAAGCGTTTCGTATGATTTGAAACTTGCTTGTACCAGTTTTGCTAACCTTAACTCATTATCCGTGATATCTTGGGGGGCCGCTGGTCTGTTCTCGAGTACAGATTGTGATACTATCCAGTCCTCTACTCTCTGTAAAGCTTTGGGGTCATTTGCTATTTTTGCGAAGTCCGGCAATTTCTCTGCCAGCTTCATAGATTTATGCCGCTCCCTTGATCTCTGCTGTTCTTCTAAGGTCAAGTCCAGAAAAACCTCATATATTGGTTGTGTGGATTGCTCGCCTAATCTCTGGAAGAAGAACCTCATACTCTTTAGCCTGGATGGGTCTTTTGCTTTCTTTGGCAGATTTTCTATCTTTGCTATTTCGCTTTTGATTTTGGGGTTCTTTTCTACCGCCCTGCGGATTGGTTCTGTAACTCTTAATTTTTGGGCGGTGTCGTGCATACGGTGAAGGATTTCGTTGCCTTCCTTTTGGGTTATGAAGTTCTTAACGTCAATGTATTTGGGTTCTTTTCCCCTTGCCTCTTTCTCTAAAATCTTCTGGAATTCAGAGTCGTTCATGTACCCTAAGCCATTGAGATTTTTACGGAGTTTTGCTATTTGCTCTTCAGTCTTTATACTGACCACCTTTTTCGCTCCGATTACTTTCGGCCTTGCTTTCTGAACTGCTTTAAGGACTGATTTAAGCTGTTCAACTGTTCTCGGTCGTGTCCCGGCCAACCTTCTCGAACCGCCGTGTTTCATCTTTAGGTCTGAAAAATCCTTTTTCGTCAAACCTTTTTTCTTCTGCTCTATGTTGATTCTCTGCTTTAGCAAGTTTGCTTCTTTTATTTGTTCCGGTGTCGGGCCTGCTCGGAGTTTTTCCGTCTTGCCTTTTAACTCGCCTTTCCCTGGCGGTGTTACCTTCGTGAATTCTCCTTTAGTTGGCCTGCTCTTTGTAACTGAGAATTTGCCTTTCTTCACAACAACGAACATAGGCTCTTTTGTTTTGTTGGCTATTTGCCTTGCCTTCAGGATTGCTTTTTGCTCCGCTCCAACAGCTTGTTTTTTCTTAACCTTTCCAGCCTCTTTATCCAGTTGTTTAAGAATTTCCTGCTTCTTTTGGACATCAGTTATATCCTCCAATGATATTAGTTGGGGTTCTATAAGTTCAAAGTCTATTCCTTCTCGGTCTGAAAATTCTTTTATTTCTGTATTTATTTCGGCGGCGGTGAAACCTTTTTTGAGCATGTCGTGTTTCAGAGCGAATAATTCAATAGAAGTATCACCACTGTTTAATGCGTTTGCTAAAGCTAATTCATTTATCCCGCCTTTTGTTTGGCTTTGAGATTCAACATATACTTCTACCATATCGAGAAAATCATTGAAATTATCTATCCCGACATCCTTAGCGACTATATCCCAGCGTGAACCACCTTTTTCACTTACAACGAATTTCTTTAGAATCTCCGGGCGGCCCTCGAATAGTGATCTTACGTCTATTATCTCTTTACTGTCAACTCTGAATTGCCCTGATAAATCCGGTACGTTTTCTAAGCCTTCTATTGCCGCTTGGTAGGTTCCATGTTGCACAATCTGGTCTCTTGCTTTTTTTGTTTCCGCGGTTCGGGTTTTGGGTGATATGTCAATGTCCTCAAATTCATCAGCTTTCCTCTTTACTAATTCATCCTCAATCTGGTTCAATTGTTTTATCTGCTGTGGAGTTCGTTTGTTCTTTGGTATTTTCTTTATGTCTTTTCGCTCTGCTGATAAGGCTTGGTCTGTTTTTCTCCGAGATTGAATATCATCCCATATACTCTGAAGGTGCGGTTTGATCTTTTCGCCCATTTCAGATACCATCTTTGCTGACCATTCGGCGAATTTCCTCACTCCTGTTTCAAAATGATATGCTCCTATATTTATTAAATCCGCGAATTGTTTCGGGTCTAATCCGGCCCTTAGAATACTTGAGTCTTTTATTCTTTTAAGTGATGCCTCGTATGACTCTTTGGTGATTATGCGCTTTTCTACCTTAATCTCTGTGGGTTCCGTAACAGCCTTTTCTGCTTCTGGGGGTGTTATGATACCCTTTTCTTGTTTTACCCCCTCTTTTCGGGCGGCTGGGCGTGCTGTGGGGGGTTCTGTGAGAGGTGGTAAGTCTTCAGTAAGCTTCTCAGTATCAATTTTGGCCTCATCCAACTTCTTTTCCTGTACTTTAACTTCGGCCCCAGGAATTACGTCCTTAAGTAATGGTTCCGGGCCTATTGCAGGCGATGCTATTGTACGCGGCTCGGGCAGTTTTGAGTTAATTTCCGCCTCTTGCTTGGCGTTTAATAAGGAACGCCGGCCAGTATTTATATCAATGGCCGCCCCGGGTATTGGGAGAAGTGCCATAGATTTCGTTGCTTCTTTTGCGGTTTGCCATACCCTTGAAGTTTGATCTTTCAGGTATTGTGCATTAAATTCGATATCAGCATCACTAAAATATCCAGCTAAATCCTCCGCTCCTATCTGTATTATCTCTTGGCCGATTTCCTCTAATACTTCCTGAGTTAGTGTTGTGCCATATTTCTTAGCCGCTTTGCCGATGATTTTGAGCATTGATTTCTGTAATATATCTTGTGCCCCTTTACGTAGGCCAGGCGTTAATTTAGATATCTGCATAAGCTCAAGTACGGCATAAGGTATGGCTGCTATCCCTGCTATGTTTTTGGATACTTCAGGGTCATAATCAAGATCGTCCATAGCCAATACCATTGCTCCAGCGCCTTGTTTGTACCAGAATTGAGCAGCTCCCATTTTATAACCTGCTCCGAACCCTGTTGCTACGGCTATTGGAATAGTAACTACTTCTTCAGGTAAAGCTATTTGTGGCCCTGCTTGGCCTAATAATGCGGCCCAACCACCGGCTATAAACGCACCCGCAAGTCCTTCATCTACACCGTCCCATAAACCCGTCTTTATGCCAGGTGCTATTTTAGCCGAACCATAAAACAATTCTGAAATAAAGTTACCCTCTATCGGCTCCATTAGTTCCTGTAATTGTTGTTTTTCTCTTATTCTTTTTACTTCCTCAAAGTCGCCATGCTGCAAGAATACTGATTCATAGGCGGCGATATCAGTTGCAAGGCTCGCTTCTCCCCTTCTCCATGATTCAGATATCTTACTGAAAAACCCTCTCTCTCGCGGCGTTGCTTTGGTCGGGTCGAATTGAGTGAATTTTCTTGTATCAATAGTCGGGTCGAACGGCTCTACGCCAAATTCATTCTCATAGTAAAGAGCATTCAATAGTTCCTGATTGAAGTTCTCATCGTCTTTGATTCTGTCATATAATGAGAATTGACGTTGCTGCTCTAACGGCAAGTAGTTTTGCATTTCTTCCTGATTATTAAAGGCCGGTTCCATTGCCTCTGTAGGGATGGCGGTTTCTTCTATAGTCAGTCTGTTCGTTTCGGGTTTTATTGCAAGTCTATTAGCCATTTAATAAATCTACAATGCTCTGCACTGTTTCGCCTCTCTTAAATCTTTCTTTTGCGGATTTCTTTTCGGCTTCGGTCAATGTTTCCCATACAGGCTGCTCTTTGAGAACTTTTATTTTCTTTCTGACAAGTGCTTCCTGTTCTGAAAGTATCAGGCCTGTGAATTCATTTTTATCTTCAACTTGCCCAGCTCCTTCTTTTGTTAAAAACTTTTTCTCTCTTCGCATTAAACGACTGAACCAATTCAAAGTTACCCTGTCTATTTCAGGTTCTATTAATGATGCGGTGAAATCTCTAACCTTTTTATCAAAGTCCTGGTCTCCGGCAATACTTGTAATGTAATTGTCGAGTTCGTCCTGCTTTTTCAGGAAACTCAGGTTTATATTAACTGCGTTTTCCTTATCCTCACTGATCATTTGTGTTCTGGTTCTCGCAAGTACAGCTTGCGATCTTGCCGCGGTAGGTCTTTTGAGTGGGTCTTTGTCATTGGATACCATACCGAGTAACTTATTATATGTCGATGTGCTTAATCCATCACCGTAGAAACTGTATAATTCTTTATCTGTGACTTTTTCCTTTCCTGTTGCGGTGTTAATTCTTATCCTCAGAGCGTCAACGATATTATTGTCATCAATATCATAGGGGCTTGACGTGCCGTCCTGAAGGGATTTTATGTGCTTGTTATATGTGCTGATTGTTTTATTGTTTTCTTCAGGGGTTAAATTGTTAGTCCGGAAATACCCTTCGATATTTGTAAAGTCTTGGCCCTTCACCATATCAACATATTCTTGCCGGGATGCTGATTGCCTTATTTGTTCCTCTACTGAATCCTTTGCCTCAGCCTTTTCTCTCTCGCGATTTATTGTTTGTTCTAAAGAATGTTTTTCTTTCTGGCCGATATTCTTTGAGGCGCTTACTGCTTTCTCCGCTTCGTCAAATAATCCGGCCCTGATATTGGCAAACACGACTTCCTCATCTATCTTTGCAGGTAATTCAAGTCTGTCCTTAGCGGCCTTATCTGGTTGGATAATTCCGTTTGTTTCCGCCTCGTCTATTAATCTTAACGCCTCTGGTTCGTCAAGGCCCTTTATCGCTGCGTCTGTGTTTGTTATGTAAGCACCTTGAGCGATAGCTATTGTCTTTTCCTCGGCGGCTATTGCTGTAGTCTTTTTCCAAATACGAGTATTCAGTTTTATCCAAGACCTTGTTTGCGCAGCACCTCTTTTATTTTTACCGATGAATTGTTCGCTGTCGAAAGTTTTTATGGTTTGATCTAATTCTGGTTGATATGTTGAAGGCTCGGAATTATCTTGCAATCTTATCTGGAAATTGTCAAGTTCGTTGTTTATTAGCATACGTGCGGTTGCGAATTGACTATCACCTTCCGTCCGGTCTATCTTATCGAGGACTCTTGCTAATTCTTTGGTTTCCGCTCCAAGTTGTTTCTGTGCCTGAAACTCCTGCTGAAACGCTCCCGGACTGATAGTGGGATTAGGGGCCTGTCCTGTTGGAAAAACTCGTCTGGCATTTACTTTTATAGTCATAATTAGCTTCTTAAACTAAGTAATTGCGTACCGCCTGAAAACAATGCCTGTCCTACTCCTAACCGTCCGGCCCTACGAGCCGACTTTGCTTGTTTCTTCTGGAAAACCGATTCCTGCAAGCTCCGCTGTACTCCTATTTCAGTATTGAATCTTTCTGTTAAAGCATCCAAAGCCCCAACTTCAGCTATCTCAAGTTCTTTAAGTAAAGGCGATCCTTCAGGAGTAAATCCCGACTTTGCTGTTTGTGTCCTTGCCCGGCTAAGACTCCGCCTGGTGTCTTTGCGTATCGCATCGGCCCTTGCTTTGCCCGCGATTCTTCTCTGTTCAGCTTCCTGCTCTTTTACCTGGGCGTTGAATTTGGCTATGCCTTCCTGAGTATCCGCTTGATTTTTGGCGGCTTGTGCCTGTAGAACTGTACCGCCTACCACTAATGCTACTGTTACAGGGTCAAATCGCCATTTCGCCATTTCCATCATTGTCATCGGATAAGGCAAGAGTACGACCCATCCCGGCTTTAATTCTACATATCCGCTCATCAGTTTCATATCAGCCTCGTGTATAAGTAATAATTATTCCTCAATCCCTTACACTGAAAGCCCATGTGCTTTAGTAGACTCTGGGAGGCAGGGAAGCCGAGCCTTGATAATGTCCGCAATTTCCTGAAATTCGTTTCTGGCAGGATATAATCTTCCAACATTACCCTGAGTGATCTCAAAACCGTTTTCTTGTGCTTTCGGGCCTCGGTCGAAAATACCGCCCAGACAGTACCTACATTACCATGCGTTATTAGAATCCCGCCCGAACCTATTAATTTATCCTCGTAGAAGCCGCTGTAAGCCACTCCGCACTTGTACCCTACCTCTGCATAGTATTTGCGGAGTTTATCACTGTACGAGCGAATTTCGCTGTCAATGGCCTCCTCAGTGAGCATATCTATATGTTCCGGCTTAAATTCTCTCAGTTCGATCATCTGTAAACCTCAAATTCCGGCATAATTGATATTACCGTACATGGTAAAGGTTCGTCTTGTTGGATGTATATGTTTCCTTCAATTTCGTATCCGCCTGTAAAGGAAATCTTTTTGAGTCCTGTAAATAACGGGGGGGCCGCTTCGAGCGGATCAGTTTGGTCTCTGAATACTACAGGGTCGTAACTGTCCCAGGAATCGCCGATCTTAACTCCAAGTGTCTCGTTTAACCTTACTGTATTTGCGGTCATTCTCTTTGTCCGGCCCTGAATATTCTCTCCGCTTGTGGCTATGGGCATTGGCAGTAGTTTAGAAGTATAGGGAAGTCCGGCGTGAACTGTATTGAAAAAGTCGTCAAGAACGATTGTTCCACCCGAAACTGTCTCTTGTCCGTAGTATCCGCCGTCACCTTGTATGTCAAGTGTTTCGCTTTCAAGGTGAGTTAGGGTAACAAATGTGTTTTCAACCTGTTCTACTGTACCGCCTGAAATATAAGTTATGAATCCGGTCGAATCAATATCAACAGAATCAGTTGAATCTCTTAATTCAAAGCCTAAAGATGTTGGATTTGAAATCGTATAGACATTATCATTGAGTTCCGTCATACCTTCAACGCTGGTTATTCTTATTTGATCCCCGTCTGAATAGCCATGTGAAACATTAACTACCGTAGGACTTGCTTTTGATATTCCTGATATATCATTTGAAGACCCACCATCGAAGGTCAGGCCGGAATCAACTAAAAAAGCGTCTCTTCGTTCGTCACCCCAGTCCCTCGGTTGAAATTGCTCAATATATCGAACTGTTGATCCCTCAATCTCTCTTAATACGCTTATCCAGATTTCATCTTCTGTTGTTCCTGGTATAATCGCAATGCTCTCAACGCCCTCACCAGTTTTAATTTCCGGGCCTAATATTTCCCAGATAGTTTTGAAATTCCATCCTTTATCTTCATAAGTTGATTGTGTCTGTGCTTCAGTAGTTGTTAATGCTTTTGCGGAACCGGTAGCGTTTAATGTTATACCACTTGCCTCCTCATCCCAAAAAGTCGCTGTATATGCTGCCCCGCTATCGTCATCAAATTGAAGAAATCCCCCCTCGCTTGCTGTACCGCCATCAAGAGAACCTATGCAATAGGCATTTTCTATTGTTATCACATTAGAATTATATTGAATGAATCCACCACATTCAAAATTGTCAGCTGAAGTATCTACGTTACCCCATGCGTAACAATTTAAAATAACACCACCATCATCATTAGGGCGATAAACAAAACCACCACCATATCCACTACTTACAGTTACATTTCCAGTAGCACTGCACCTTTCAAATCTATCCTCATCCTCTATTTCTCCTACGAAACCACCACCACCATTTTTGCAAGTTATATTTCCCGTTGCAGAGCAATCGTAGTATTGAGCAACTTCTGAAAACCCAACAAAGCCGCCACATCCTCCACGCGCTCTACCAGAACCGAGAACATTGCCCGTACAGGAGCTATTATAAAAAATAGAGTACGACGATAAACCTGCAAAACCACCGACATACTCAACATTAGTATCTGCACTCCCAGTCACATCTACAGTAACGGAAGAAGAGCAATCTCTTACTTCAGCTAATCGTATTATTTCACTAAAAATACCACCGTTTACATTGCCGAATAAACCACCAATATTATTTACAGTTGTATGAGTAGTTGTAATCGTACCAGAAGCATGGCAACCCTGAGCTTTCATATCATAACCAGTGAAATCTCCTGCCAAGACACCTACATATCTCGCTCCAGTTATATCCGCATCCTCTAACGTGACATTTTGTATCCTTGTATAAGATTCTGTTCCGCCATCAGTATCATCTCCACACCAACCAAATAGCCCAACACCATTATCAGTTGGCCTGTCAATAAACAGATCTGATATTGTATAACCACCGCCGTCAAATGTACCGTTAAAACTGCTTGCTATCCCTGTATCTCCTATAGGGTCAAATCCCAAACCACCGTTCCATGAAGAGGTAGCTGAAGCATCTATATCCTGTATAAGGTAATAATTGCCTCGTAAATCATTCTTCATCGCCTGTAGTCCAGCCACGTTACTTATCGGTATGGATTGAGGTAGTGTTTCAAATGCGGAATCGTTAGCCGGTTGTAGAGTAGGATATGCCCCACCTTTATCTGATGCTAACGGCCCCAAATCTATCTGTTTTGCCCATGCAATTACATCCTGCTCTCGATTATAGGTCATGGAGATTAAATCGCCGTCACTTGTAACGCACCATAATATCGGGTCGGGTGTTCTTTGAAATGCCGCCCCCACAATACCATCACCTGTTATATGCTCTGCAAGTACAGTCATATCCGGCGCGACATAAACATCATTCTCGAAATTATAGACGAGTTCCCTTACCTTTTTTCCCTGCCTCTGTACGAATAGGACTACATTATTTACTACGTTAGGCTGAAGGTACTCAGAACCGTACGAAGATTGCCGCCTTACAGTTGCATTTCCAAAATTGATAGGTTCGCCGAATGTACCTGCCGACATCTTCCATTCCGCACTTGTCGTCCCTATCAATAGTGAGGTTTGAGAAGCCAACCATCTTATTACATTAACCTGATTAGAAGCTATCGTATTATTAAATGCGTCTGTATCAAGTGTACCTGCAAGGAAATTGTCCCAGTCATTTGTCTGGCTCATCCATATTGTTTGAGGTCGATTATTAGTTGCGGCGTATGCAATTCTTTCTTCATAAAATGCTATTGCCCCAGGGTATCCTTCGTCTGCACTCCATGCCCCCTCTGCCCATTCCGTTACGGCAGTTGTGCCGCCTAAAGTATTTACCACATTTCCTGATATTACTGTAGCACTCGTAAAACCCCAGATATCAACGACACCATCAACGTCAAAGCTTCGGGCGGTCAAGTTTATATTGCAGGTTCCTGAATCGATACCGGCTCCACTTGCCGCAACGTAAACCCTGTAAATAGCATCATCGACTATTTCCTCATCTGAATATTGTATATTGCCGTCATCTTCATAATGAACAGGCCGGACATCTTTCCAAACTGATCCTGAATCGTAGCTTCGTTGCAATACGATATCGCCCGTCCAGGTTCCATGAGTTGAGAAATCGAAAGTCCGGCCAAGTTGAACTGTTACATTTACCGTGTTCTGGTCTGAACCGCTATTACTGAAAGATGCGGATGCGTTTACACCTGGTACCGTATGAGTTACTTGCCATAAGGCCCCGACATGATTAGCATTAAACGTATCTGCCGAGGCGGTTAATGTAATCGATCCGGTCTTTGCTGAAGGTGTTATTGTAGTATCCGTTATATTATCAACGAGGAACGGGCCTCTTGAAAAGGTTATCGCTGTTATCGTCCATGAAGTATGCCCCGTCCGTGTGAGTTTTCTGGGCGCGTAGTCTGGGTGAACGATATACATTGTATCCGCACTTTGGATGTGCTGAAGCTCGAAAAGGTCTGTTGAATCGTATGGCGTTGTTATCTCATAAGCCGCACCCCCTGACTGAACCTGTCCGCCATCCTTATAAACTCTCATATACTCGTCACCAAATTCAAGAATGTATGCCTGTGTAATAGAGAATTCAAAGGGTATAAGGCGCACGCTCCCTGTCGCGGTCTTTGCACTTGCTATGTACTTCGTGCCGGGCCTTCTCGTTACTCCACCATAAGGTAATGGAATGAAGTTCTCAAGGGTCTGGCAGCCGCTGTAATACTTGGCAACGTCTGTCCTGCCGTTTAGCAATGGCGACATCTCACCGGTATTGAAAGAGTTTATTATTGTTGTAGCGGCCTGAGCGTTACATAACAATAATACGATAAGGAAATATTTAAGGCGTCGCATTTGGATCCCCTGTCAATACTGATAATTCCGTTAAAGTCTTTGTATCATTCAACTGCTCTAATAGTTTCCTTTTAGCTCTGCGAACTTGTCTATCAAGAGCATCGTTTAAAACCTTCTGTAATGTGATGTTATTGACGTCAAGAGCTTTTATCTGTTCTGCGGTTAAAGGCTTTAAGTCCTTGACGTCAGTGCTCCCAAACGCCAAACAAACAAAAATCATTAAGATTATTATACATGGTAGATACTTTTTCATAATGGCTCTCCTAATTTATCTGATAAAAGTTCAATATGGTAATCTATTACCCTTGCATCGCTTGTAAAGTCGTCAGTGCCGCCAGTTCCATCAGCATCTCTAAACAGTCGAAGCAGTATATAATCGCCCCCGACAAATCCAGTTGTTACAAGGCTCACTTCGGCACTTTGATGTACTTTTTTATCATTTGCAGGAGTTCCCGTTGTAATAGATGTTTGTGTGTAGCTTATTGTAGTTCCTGCATCGAAATCGAAATTATCCCCTATTGACTGTTTTTTATATTCCACACCCCAAACAACGCTTTGGGCAGAAGCGGGGGCTGTATCGACAAAGAAATCAAAATGAATATGAATTATACCGGCGTCAGCGTAATAATGAGGAATTTCAAGATGGAAAAAAACACTTTCCTCCGTAGTGGGGTTAAAATCGTGGGTAGCAAAACTATCTTCTGTCCCTTCTCCTGGAGGATTAGCGGATGGACGAGTTGCAAGTACAGGTTCTAAATCCATACTTCTCATTACTCTTGCATCGCCTGCTAAAGTAAGTTCACCATCATCGGCAATCTGGGTGTAGTTCGTGGTTATATTCCCCAGTCTTAGAGAGGTGGCGACATCTATTATTCCATTAGTGCCATCGCTTGAAATCTGCAAATCAGTATTGGTCGTACCGAACATAACGGTTGCACCATCAAGGCCCATATAGCTGTCGGCGCCGCCTGCGTTATAGTAACTCCAATTACTTGTCACGCCTATCGTTTGACCTGCATCGTAGAAAGAGTAAGCATTTGCAAGGCTTCCGGTAGTCACCGACATAGGAAAGGCATATAAAACAAAGGCATTAGTAACAGTGCCTGCCCTGACGCCTATTTGTGGTGAAAAACCATATATATTGGCAGCGGAACCAGCCGAGAACATTGTTATTTTAGGAACTGTACCGTACAAAGACCCATAAGACCCAGTACCCCAAGTCTGAACCTCAGTCCATAGACCATAAATGGAGCCATAATTAAAATTACCAAACGCCTGAGCAACCGTTTTTGTTCCGTAAAGAATGTTACTACTATTGGCTGTATTCTGTGCGCGGCTAAGGATATCTAAGCCTGTTTGAGTGCCTACAACATTTAATGCTATTTTTGGCGTCAATATATCTACGAAGGCATCAGCTTGAATAGCTTGACCGAAAGCGGCCTTTCCTGTAGTTGTAAGTTCGTTATGAACAACATCAGACGTAGTTAAAACAGCTTGGTCTATGAACGTATGGCTTGAGCCTGTCGCAGATATATGTGTAAATGCCGCATCCCATTCCGTATTTGTTACTGCGGTTGCAATGTCTCCTGTATCAATATTTACATTTGTAAGAGCGTGGGAATTCGTATCCCATGGCCCACCTAAAGGAAAACTACCATCTACGCGAAGGAATACATTATGGTCATAGACGGCAAGTATTCCGTTAGCGTCCACAATAAAATCTAACTTTGAATTTGGGTCATCGTATGTAACGTCGATTTTTATCTCTATATTGCCTGATACCATAGCCCCGATAATATCTTCTGTTTCTTCCTGACTGAAAGCTCCGGGCGCCTTGTATCGCTTTATATCTTCTTCAGGGAAAATGTGGCGGATTGGAATTGCCGTGGCAGTATAACACAGCAATATTATGAGAATGTATTTAAATATCTTGTTCATAGACTGACCTTCTGCGAGCAGGGATTCCATATACAGCCGCATTTTTTACGTCGTCATTGCCGAGTTCTTCCCTGATATGATTTTCATCTACCCTTACATCTTCAGAAGCGTTGCCGGCCTCTGCATCATCTTTGGCGTCCGTCCACATAACATCGAGTTTCCTCTGAATTTGTGTATCCTGCTTTAAAGGTTCCGCTAAGTATATAGCAAGTTTGACGATTATAAGCTGTGAGAACCAACCGGGGAATTTCGCGGGATCGGTCCTGCGTACAATGTACTTTAGAAATACCTCGTCCTCGTTAGTCAATATAACATCGGTTTGATTAGTTCCTTCAATGAATACTTCTCGGTCCCATTTATATTCATAATTGTCGCCATCTTCATTAACTGTCGCTAATAGCCTTATGAAATTATCCGGCAGTGCGTATTGATGATCGTATTCCCCAAAGATAGGATCAGTATCGAGTTGTGATAATTCTGCCCTTGTCTTACAGAACTTGTAGTTGATATTCATAGCGAATATCTGATCTTCTATTGTATCGTAGATGCTATTCGCGATACGTGCAGCCTTTCTGTTGTCTGTAAGACTGATTATTGGCTTTTCGCCGTTTAATGCCAGGGCGGCGTTTATCATGCTTATTTTTGAGTTTGCCATTTTAGTATCTCCGGCCATAGACCGCTACGGCCGAAGCTTCAGCCGTCCCTGCGGCGTCGTATATGAATGGATAGACATATTCCAGGCCGGTCATATCGGCTACGAGAATACATACTTCATTATCGCCTGAGTTGTAAACTGCTACGCTCGGCCATTTCGTAGTCTCATCGAGAACAATCGTATCCGCCCATGTATCATTTGCGTCTGTTACAGAACCGCCCGGATATATAACAACGTCTTGAGTCCCGGCTAATCCATTACCTTCACAAATAACCTGAGCCATACCATTTGTCTTAGACCAACCGACAAGGGTAAAACTGAATCCTTCGCTGTCATCGTCACCGTCCGTAGTAGAACATGCAAATGTAAATATCCACGCCCCACCAGCGGAGTATCCTTCATTAGGGCCTGTTTCGGTAAACATGGATCTTATCAGAAATGCTGATGTTGGCTTGCTGGCGAAGTCGCCTTCACCACCTGCCAGGTCAAGCGAAGCGGCGAATGTCGCTCCATCTTCAGCCGCCAACGCCCTCACTAAGTGTAAACTTGAATGATAAGTATCAACCGGCTCTGCCTGTACCTGCTCAGGCTTTGGTAACATGAACGTACCGGCAATAACGGCTAATACCAGAATAACAACTGTCAGTGCTTTTCCTAATTTCTTCATTTCAATACTCCTAAAATTATGGTTTGTATCTTCCTCTATATATTTTACGATAGCCTTGATAACGTCCTCTGTATCCCTTGCCCGCGTCCTCTTCGATAAATAGCTCTAATACTTGTGCATCAGTTAATACTTTATTGTAAATCCTAATATCATCCAAGTTGCCTTTATAATAAAGAATTTTAGCGTCTTCTAACGGCTCCTCCCATATTGAACCAAGAAGAACTTCAATCTCACTAACGTAAATGGATGTTATGGAACCCTCCGAGCCTGCCGTATAGGTTATATCCATTGGGGCACCGTCGTAATATATTTTTGGAACACCCGTATCCCATGTAAATGCAATATGGTGCCAAGCGTTATTAAATGATAGGGCAGCGGTTTCTATCAGTATAGTATTGGCATCATTACCAGTCCCATCCTTGGAAAATCTGACTTCTATTTTCCCGTCAACTGTTTGCAATAAACACCAACTTCTTTCATCATCTACTCTAAATTTTGACGCTACAACACCAGAGCCGGACGAAGTTCCTGAGTGATAACACCAAGCCGTGACACTCATTGTAGTTGTAAAATCCAAAGCAGCGTTATCACTAACTACGACAGTGTCAGTATCGCCGTCAAAAGTAATTGCCTCGTCAATCTTCCCCACCGTACTTGTAATATTATTTATTGCTATACCATTAAGACCATTCCCACTCGAATCGGCAACGCCTGTCTGTCCTGCCGCATCGTCCATAGTATAATGAGCAATGGGGGTTAAGGGGGTGTTAGCAAACAAAGCTGCTATTTCAGCAGGCGTCAGCGCAATATTGTAAATCCTCACATCGTCAATAGCTCCATCCCAAAAATAACTCTTTGTTGTATTGCTGTAATCTTCGTAATCACTGCCGATTGTTACAGGTACATTATCTTCATAAAATGTTGTTCCTGTATTGGACTCTGCGTCAGTTGCATCGACAGCAACACCGTCTAAATAAATAACAAACGCACCTTCGTCAAAGGTAAATGCATAATGATGCCACACATTAGTAGTAATAGCATCATCCGTCGTCCAATCCCACCAGTTACCTGCTGTTTTAGTTCCATCTTCGGATATTCTAAGATTAATCTTCTCATCGCTGTCAAGAAAGAACTGCCATTCTCTTTTGTTATCTGTTCTACTGTTCTTAGCGACAAGAGTGTCAAAGGCACCAATATCTGCAAGATCAGATTTGGCCCAACAAACAACAGTTATAGTAGAAGATAAATCAAAAGCTGCGTTATCTGAAATAACTATTGCGTCAGTGGTACCATTAAAAGTAATCGCCTCATCAATTTGACCCGTTGTGCTTACAATGTTATTGGCAGCCGTTCCGGTGTAATTGTTTCCGCTTGAGTCCAGAACATCCGTCTGGCCGGCATCGTCATCCATAGTGTAATGAACTATCAAGTCCTGTGGTAACGCTGGTTCACCACCCTCCGTAGTTACGGTTAAAGTGGCTGGACGTAGAGATCGTATCCCATTTGCCTTTCTTCCCCATATCTCTAAATTATAAGTTGTATCTTGAATTAAACCATCTATAACCAATGGACTATTAACACTAAGATTGGCGTCTGTCCGGTTTATTGACAAATCATTAAAATCTGCTGTTCCCGACCATGAAATCGTAATCGTAGTAGCAGTTTTAGAGACAAGAGCTAAGGCCGTTGGCGTAGCTTCTGCTGTTATGTCAAAAGAAGTACTGTAGGGAGTACCGTAATTTGCTCTATATTCATCCCACATCGCATAGGCGAACGCTGAACGATAGTTTGTATGGGCAGCGCCCATAGCAAACCACCTATCCATATATTCAAATAATTCTTCGTGATCCCACGCGTTCCTTCCCCAGTCAGTAAGATTAGGGTCGGCATAATTACAAATCATTGCGCCTAATACGTGACCATATATCGGATTAGCACCATAGCGATAAGTGGCTGAGAGAAGAGGTGTATCCTCTTTGTCTGGGTGAGATAAACGAACGCCCCAATCAGGCATACCCTCATGCAAGGGTGCATACTCAAGATAATCTTTTGAGTTGGGTCTGTAATTTTCCCAATATTGGGTGGGCTTTTGATATGGAAAAGTTGCTATGTCATTAGTAGTTACGTAAAAATATCTACCATCATCATTGTCCGAGTATGTATCAGTCATATTATACATACTTGGCTCATTGAATATAATACCAGCAAATACAATAGGCCACTTTACACCAGTACCTTTATCACTGGCCCACGGATTGTTCCCCCTACGTAACATAACACCGTACCAATCTATACCAGTTTGCAGAACAAAGTATAATGGGGGTTGTTTTGTGGCGTTAGTAAGTGCTGTACCACCGCTATCCTTATCCAAACTCAGCCATAAAAATACATCTCCTATATTTCTTGCATTATCATCATCATAATTTGCAAGGTTATTAGATGGGTGTTCGAATCTTGTGCCGTTACCTTTTAGACTCCGAAACCAAACTCTGTCGGTGTAACCAGTTATGGTAGCATTTGACGGGATTGCACTTCTTAAAGCCCCGCCTACGTCATAAGCACCCAAACTGCCTAATGCAGTTGTAAAGGTGTTATCATTCATATCAGAAACATTGAATGGCGACACCTTATCATTTGCGTCGGAACTGTAAGATGGTCTAAAATCTCCTGCTACAGGGATATTGTCGTCTAAATCTACTATTGTCAATACGGACAGATTAGATAACTGTGGCCTGTTGCTATTCGTTGCTGTACTTGGTGTTGACTTGCTCTTTGCAGAGCATAAAGAATTACCTACGCGAATAGTAATTGGCATGTCGTCGGTATGAGCTACATTAAGAGAAGGCGACCATTGGGCATAAAGTTTCGCACCATAAACCCCCAATGTACTATCCATACCCTGAAAAGTGTCACTGTTGGGATTAAGAACGCTACCATTTTTAGTCCAATCAGTACCATCAGTTGTAGATAACGGGTCTATAGCGGAAAAGATAACTTCATCTGAATCTGCTATCCAGAAATCACCCGTGGCGTACCGACCGAACCTGTGGTATTCAGAAGCATTGACAGTCCATGTTATAGCGAATTGCTCTATTTCTTTGGTCTGGGTTATCACACTATTGGCGTCCAAGAGTTCCCAGTCAGACAAAATCGAGTTGACATCATCCACCCGGACGTATTTCAATATATCCGCGGCGGTAAGTTGTGACAAGGCAAAGTCCTCAGTAAGCCATGCGTTTCCGGCAGTCTGTCCGTCGTCGCCATCGCCACCAGTATCAAAGTCTATCCACCGCGTAACACCGGAGGCTGGGATAACTAACAACATAAATATTAATATTGCTTTTCTCATTATATTACTCCGTATCGACCACCGAGGGCAGTAAGCCCCCGGCGATCTCAACACAAAGAAGAATTAGTTATTGTGGTGTTACTGTAACGCCGTCAACAAGTGGTATAAAAATCATATTCCATTCTATAACACCAGTAGTACCACCATCAGAATCCAGCATTTCAATCATGCCCGGAGGAGAGTGCCATGGAAGCATAGGATTACCTGCACCGGCATTAGCACCAATAGCCAATAACACAGGAACAGAAGGCGCAGCGGCACTAAAAATTACCTTGCCGCCTGCTACACCGGCCTGTATATCAAGCGCGTCCGTAAACTCAAAGTCTAAAGTAGCATGGTCCATTATAATTGAGATCGTACATTGAGCACCAATAAGAGTCGTTATATAACCCGTTAAACTGGTAATCAGAATATTGCCACCTGCGACAAGGAACAAGTCATCGTCAGTAGCAGATGGCATAGTCATAGTTACCGCATACGTCTTACCGGCAATAAGCCCAATATCACGAGCGCCACTTGACGATTCAAGGCCGTTATACTTGTTGTTAAACAGATAACAATCCGCTGCGACAATAGCTTCTCCTGGAGCATCCAGAATACTAACAATGTTGTTATTGACAATCATACCGGAAGTGGTAGCAAACAATTCGATACCAGGCTCAGAGTTCTCAACGCCAGCGATAGTACCGTTAGTCAATTCATTGCCTTTTATCAGGATGTGGTCGGAAGCAGTAGACTCATTGTGAAGGCAAGCCGTACTATAATCTCCTGCTGTTATATTATCTTCAATTATCGCGTAGTCACTATCGAGAAAATGGACAGCGGAAACCGCGTTTGCAGCGCCCATCTGGAAATTACAATTCCTAACGATAGCCCGATGGTTCCCAGCTGCGTGGTCGATAGAAACATCGAATTCATCTGTTGCACTTTCAGTAGTAAACATGCAATCTTCAATAGTTACATTTTCCGAGCCAGTCTCGACCGAAATAGCTATCAATACCGAATCGACGTTAGCATGGAACCAAAGGTTCTTAATTGTAATATCATCGTTGTTGATAATGAACTTACCACTGGCCCCTGTATAATCGAAATACGGTCTGAGTTTACCGTTACCTAAACCGATAATAGTAATACCGCCCAAGTCAACGTCAACATAAGCAGTGGTAACAGCTTCGGTATGTCCCGCGGCGACAACGATAGTATCGTCCCTATCGTCGGAGCATAAATTCACACCTGCATCGAGTGTAGCGACCGCCGTTGCCCAACTTCTACCATCGCCAGCGCCTGGGGTCCCGGAATCAACGTAGAAAATCCGGCCCGTGCCGTATTCTACTAATCCATCATCGATAGAAGGTACGAGGTGAGCCGATGTGTTGATAGCATTAGTTGCATAATTCTCGATACACGAAGCCGAA
>SDBU01004008.1_pt1 | contig 18394 bp, 21 predicted proteins | sample 2277071 | NCBI WGS metagenome assembly SDBU01 (sample SAMN10397929, study PRJNA504765) | marine sediment metagenome | isolation source: marine sediment core GS08_GC12, 126 cmbsf | place: Arctic Ocean: Gakkel Ridge, Loki's castle | collected 2008 | reverse complement strand
TGTGCTCGGAAAGAGCAAGAAAACGCTTTACCCACTCCCTAATGAGTGATACGGTATGAGCTCAATAACCACGACCTGTTTACAACTGGGGAGAAGCCCAATCTTCCATTGAACATTTAGCCATTTTGTGTAATTAGGTAACAATTTAAGTAATTGTTATCCCTAAACTGAACTGCTGACCCAGTTGGCTATTAACTTCACAAATGGAATGATTTGCCCTGACCAAAAACGAGGAAGGTATACATGCAAGCGTTTTGTTCAACTCGTAGAACGAAGGCGGAATTCCTGCCCCGGTTGCCACAAATATCAATGGAAAGGATTGAAAAATAAAAAGAATCTAACTATTCTGCTGCCTTCCTTCTATTCCTGAATTGCCGGATAGTCAACAGGGTAAAAATGATTATCCCGGTAGAAAACAGAGCATAGTTCTGTAATGGCAGGAAGGCTATTAATAATCCAGTAGCCAATAGAGATAGCGCTCTTTCTATTGGTCGGCACCGGGTAAAATAGTAGCCGACAAAGGCTATCTGCAAGGCTAAAAGCAGGATTATACTGGCGATTATCCCGGTCACCGCACTAAGCGGCTCTTGAGATTGCAGCAGCAGGACGGGGCAGTAAATAAACATAAAGGGGAGTAGGAAACCAGCGGCGGCCACCTTTACCGCCTCCATTGCAGTTCTGATATAATTACCACCGGCAAGTTTGGCAGCAATTATGACACCTATGGCTACCGGTGGTGTCAGAAAAGCAAAAATAGTGGTGAACATGGTAAAGAAGTGCGCCTGTTCGAAACCCACCCCCATTTTCATCAGGGCGGGAACGGCAAATATTGAGGCGATGACATAGGTGATAAAGGCGGGTCCTCCCATACCTATAAAGACACATATTGCGGCAACAATCAAAAGAGCTGGGAATAGGTAGCCTCCACTCCATACCTCAATGCCGGCCGACAGCTTAACCCCCAAGCCACTCATGGTTAAGGTGGCCAGTATAAGCCCGATGCAGCCGGCCATGGCAGCAATCTGGGCGCCAGCTTTAGCCCCTTTAACAAAACCATCAACATAGTTAGACAGTGATTGGCGCTTTTCCTTTTTTACAAAGCCTACTACAAGACTTACCAGGACGGTGCTTACAATCGCCCAGAAGGCGACATACCATACGGTGTAGCCCATAACGATCAGTATTACGATAACAGCCAGGGGCACAAAAAACAGGGGCGCTGATGACACAAGTTCCTTCATATCTGCCTTTTCTCTAACCATTTCCAGGCCCAGCTTTTGGGCACTAAGCTGAACATATGTGCCAACACAGTAGAAATAAAGTATGGCTGGAATTATAGCCATAGTTATTATCTGCAGGTAGGGTATGCCGGTTATACCCGCCATACCGAAGGCAACGATTCCCATTACCGGTGGCATAATCATGCCGCCGTTGGAGGCGGCCGCTTCAATGGCACCGGCTTGCTCCGGGCTATAGCCGGTCTTCTTCATCAAGGGTATAGTGAACGAGCCGGTAATGGCGATATTGGCGGCTATATTGCCGGTAACCGAGCCGACAACAGCGCTGCTGACTACAGACATTAACCCGGGACCACCACGCAGGTGGTTGCCGACTAATTTACCCAGCTCCATAAAGAATTTAGTGGCACCGGTTGCCTGGAGTACGCCACCAAAGACAATAAATAAGAATATGAAGTTGGCTGAGACGGGTAATACCATACTATAAATGCCATTATTCAAGCTGACCGATAGATTTGATATAGTTCTAGTCAGTCCATAGGAAGTGGTATGAAAGGGCTCCGGTAGCAGACTACCGAAGAAGGGGTAAATGACGACGGCGATAGCCAGCAAGGGCACCATCCAGCCAAATGACTGCCTGGACGCTTCCAGGACGAGCAGGATTAATATTGCCCCGATTATAAGGTCGGGGGTGGTGCTGAACCAGGTACGGAGTTGCAGCTCTTCCGAGAAAAGCCAGATATAGCCGGTGGTTAGAAGTGAGAGCAGTACCAGTACCGCTGAAAATATGCGCCAGGGCTTGCTTCTACTAGTATCAAGGGTTGTTAGAAATACCAGAACCAGGGCGAAACCCAGATGCGTAGTATAATGGTCAATGGTCTCCTGTAGCAGTACCTGAGTGGAAACCATATGGTATAGCACCATAGCCAGTGCTATGGCGACCACTACCGTATTAATTTTAACCCTTGTAACTTTACCAGCTATATTTAGCATCTAGCTATTTTGCTTTAGTAGCTACCAAGCTCTATCCCGTTATCTTCAAAGAATTGTAATGCGCCAGGATGCATATCTGCCTCGGGGACACCCCAGTAAGCCATAGTCTCCTGGGTGATAACGGCTAATGATGGACTATAGTCTGCGAATTGGTCGGCATTCTCATAGATAATGCGGCATATCTCATAGACTACATCATCTGGCATTTCCTTATCAGCCGCCCAGCCATAGGGTGCGCCAAGTGTCCCCCATGGCTCGGTTTGTGTCTCCCCAAGACTCCCTGCCGGTACTGTATGTTCAACCTGCAGCGGTCCCAACATTTCGTTCATATATGTGATATCTTCGCTATCTATGGAGGCAAAATAGACCTTCTTGGTTGCCATTATTTCTGACATATATGGGTTTATAGCATACTGGCCTGGACCTGCCAAAAACACTACAACTTGAGTGGCATCTATCAACCCATCCCTGAGGGTATTAACCCCTTCTCCAGAACCTAGATACTCAAGCTCCACCTCATCCAGAACTCCGGCTGATTCAAATATAGCATTGAATACTGCCACCCGGGTCACCGATGACATATCACCAATGGACACCTTTTTACCAATAAAATCGTCCACCGTCTTGATGTCTGGGTCAAGCGTGATAAAACCCATCGCGGTGTATCCTGTGGTGGATATAAATCGCAGGCCATCGTATTGTTCGGTAAATGGTGCCTTGCCCTCGCTGGCAAGTATGTGAAATTGAAGCACGCTTATAATAAGGGTATCAGGTCTTCTCTCCGGTTCATTCATCAACAGATTGAAGCTTGCCGTTAAATTTGGCGCCTCAATGGCGGTAGCCCTAAGCCAGGTACTGTTTTCGTTTATCATTTCGGCTAAAGCAATAGCCGCCACATATGGACTCGTTCCAGCTTTGCCGCCATATATTTCAATCTCGTAGGTTTCGGGCGTGGTCTCACCACAGGCAGAGAAAAAGGGCAATGCTGCCAGCGCCAGAACCAGACAAAGGTTACTAATTATTATTAATATGCTCTTCCCTTTCATTTTAAAACCTCCTTATACTAATCCCGAACTAGCTTCTAGTTAAGCTGTCATTCTTAGCCTCCCTACCAGAGTATAGAAATCACCGCTTAGGATATATTTTATTCACTATTATTATTTTTTTCCTTATGAATATGCAAGGGTAGTAACTTGCCGGCGGCAGTGATGTGTGGTCGCATCCGCTTCACCCGTAGTGTCTTCGCCTGAGACCACATTTCAGCCATCATCCGCTGAGTGTCCCTTCCCTTACTCAGCTCGGCAAGGATAGTTTGAATAAGTTCATCCTCGTCTATTGATCCTACCTCAGGGCTTACCAGCACGCTCATACGGGTATGACCCCTATCATCCTCTTCTTCCACCATCTGGTAATCAATAGAGTCACCACCAAATTTAGCCGGCAGAACCTCCTCAATTATCCTGAGCAAGTCGGTGCCAATAAAGGTCATCCCCTCCCCGCTCAACTTATCAAAGCCCCGTATATGGTGGATATGATCGGTTAAGCCAAGTTCACCAAGCCTACAGCCGCAATCCCTCTTTTCAATCACTCCGTAATCACCGTTCTCCGTGTTAAGTAATATCTTACCCGCTGTCGGTAATAGAGAGGTGAAGAGAAAGGCATCCACCCCAACATCACTAAAGGGTGCCTGTCTCTTATGTTGAATCATAGCCCTAGCATCCATGAAATGGTGAATTTCATCAACTGCCACCGGATTAAGACAACTATAGCCAACCATGCCCGTATCAGCCCCAACATACATGTTTATCACATTGGCGCCTACCGCCCTGATTTCTTTAAGCTTCGCCTCAGTAAGTGGCTCGCCACCAACGACAAAGGTTGCCCCGGATATGTCCAACTGCCCCTTCTTTGCTGCTTGACAGGCTCTAACGGCCGAATTGGTATAGGTCCAGACAATACAGCCCTGTTCTTTTCTGAGGACATCCGATATGTAACTAGCAGCCTTAAAGCTGTGGTCTAGGTCAATATATTCTGGCTTGGGTATAGCCGTTCCGAAAAGCCTGCCAGCGTAAACTACATAGTATGTTGCCAGGCGCTTGGTCATTGAAGGTTTGACCTTCTCTGCTTTTACCTGGGAAAACCAACTTATGGGTGCTTTCCCTATCTTGGCTAACTGAAGCATTGCTATTATTCCTGCAGCCGATGGCAATATTGGATACCAGATTATAGTCGGGCTCTCCCAGATGCCATGAACATCATAAACAATTCCGTTATAGGCGGCATAGTGAGAACAGCGTCCAAGGTTTATTACTACCTTTGTTCCGGAACTGCGACTGGCACCGGTACTACCCTCAAGGTGCTGTACCAGAAAGGGATTATCAAAGTCGCTTTCCTTGAACCTGAAGACCTTCCCGCTGCGAACTACTTCTTTTTTGCATTTAAACTCCTCAACGCTTAAATAGACACCCTCTGCCCTCAACTTATGCAGAGTAGGTTCAATACCATCAGAGCGCACCATACGCTCAAAATCACCATACTCACAACCAACAAGCTCAAGCAGCTTTAGATAAGGACTGTTTTTATTGTCATAGATGGTCTTCTTGACAACGCCTAGCAAATTTTGCTCCCTGTTTTCCAGCCCGTGCTTTAAAATCTCGTGACACTGCTTAAGAGTAATTGGTTCACTCAGGAATTTTCTTAGTCCAAATGCAAGCCGCCAGTACATCTGCATCTGAGCCAATAAAGACATCTTACTCATTATTATCTCGTAGTTAATCCAGATTATTCTGCAACCATGTAAAAAACTGTTTCAAGGAATAATTTAATGTCCCAGAGTGAATTTGGGTCGCTGTCATCGGTTTGAAAATCCTATGTTTTTGGCTTATAATCAATGTTAGCAAGGGTTGAAGCATAGCATGAAGCATGCTTACTGACAACATTGCATGCTATTTCACCACTCCTTACTCTACATTCTTACTGTATGTAGGACACTAGCTAAGTACAGTGCGAGTAAAGGGCCATTATACAATGCTCTTGGACGTGTCATCACAGGGGTCGAAGCCAACATTAGGGCCTTAAGTGAGAAAAAAGTGGAAGTCCAGGAAGAGTTGGATCAGGCTGGACTCAAGCTAGACTCCTTGGACCAGAATATAAAAGAAGCAGAGAGAAATGTTGCACGGCTGGAAGACAGAAAAAACACTCTCGATCAGCAGACTGAGACTCTGGAGGCCAAACTCGCCGAGAATATCGATCTCACAAAGCAAATTTCAGAGCTAGAGAGGCATGGTTTCGATGCCGAAAGACTAAGGCAGTTGCAGGCAGCCCATGGGATTCTTCAGAAGGATCTACAGGAAGGAAGCGATATCGATAATGAACATTCTAGCTGATTATTCCATATACTAATAAGATGAAATGTTTAGTAGGTCACATTCTGGCTTATTGTTACAGCTACACCTATAGCGCGGTAATGGGTCAATTTCAATTTAATAGGGCTTGACAGCCACCTTACAGGGCATGCTATACTTAAACTACGCCTAAGCGTTCAAGCAAAGATATAAATGTGATAGCTTTTAACATTGTTGACAAAGCTACCGATGAAGCTCAGATTATTAAAAACCCTGCTGCCGTAGCTCTCGGTAGCTTAGGTGGTTTTAAAAGTGGTAAAGCTAGGGCTGAGAAGCTATCGCCTGAGCAGGGGAAAGAGATAGCCCAAAAAGCAGCACAAGCAAGGTGGGGCAAGCAAAAAGATTTCTTAGAAAAACATCTAATGATCTGGCGCCCAGCTTCTGTGTTGATCTAGAGAGGGCTGCCAAATCGGATTTTACCGAAGATGTTGTGGTATTCACAAAAATTTACCTGGGATTAGAACCTGAGACGTTAGATGAGCTACAAGCGGTCGTGGGGGCCGATTTAGGACAAGCATAGGAGGAAATCGCTGCGGCAAATGATAAGTGTTGAACAGGCATCTAATGAAATTCTTAGTTGTGTGGATGCCTTAGAAGCTGAAGAGAGACCTATTCTAGACAGCGTGGGGCAGGTTCTGGCTGAAGATGTATATGCTGGCATCAATGTTCCCCCACTAGATAATTCAGCTATGGATGGCTATGCGGTTCAATCTAGGGATATTCGCGTTGCTAGTAGAGAGTCTCCTCGATTTCTATGTGTCATCGATTCGCTCGCTGCGGGCTCCATTGCCAGGCGTGAAGTGGAACCGGGGACAGCCATTCGCATTATGACTGGTGCACCAATACCCAAGAATGCTGATTGCGTAGTGAAATTTGAGGATACAGACGAGACTTCACGGCAGGGAAACCCTGCTGATATAGGGATTTTAAAAGAGGTTGAGACTGGCGCCAATATTCGCAAGGCAGGTGAAGATATCGCCAAGGCTTCAACAGCATTAAGTAAGGGAACAGTAATTAGACCCCCTGAGGTCGGTGTTTTAGCCTCATTAGGGTGCAATAAGGTAAAGGTCATCCGCCGGCCAACAGTAGCTATTCTATCCACTGGGGATGAGCTGGTTGATATTGCTCAGCCGCTGCCTCCAGGTAAGATATACAATAGTAATACGTATAGCTCGGCTGCTTTGGTTCGGCATTATGGTGGCATACCCAGAATATTAGGGATAGCTCAAGATAACGAGGATTCGCTGGTGGACAAACTTCACCAAGGGCTGGGCGTTGATATGATGGTAATTAGTGGCGGTGTCTCTGTCGGTGACTATGATCTAGTCAAGGATGTTTTGCCTGAACATGGTAATTTTGCCCTCTGGATAGTCCAGAGCAAGCCGGGGCAACACCTAGCCTTTGGCACAATTAAGGACCTCAATAGAGTTGGCATAACCAGAAACATACCCATCATTGCTTTACCAGGTAATCCGGTTAGTTGTATGGTTACATGTGAGCTCTTTGTTCGCCCGGCTATCCTTAAGATGATGGGCAGGAAGAATTTAGCCAACCGTACTGTAGAAGCGGTGATGGAAGACCCCGAGTTAAATACTGCCAGACGTCGCATCTTTGATCGGGTTATAGTCAGGAAGCATAATGGTCAGTACTTTGCCAAGCTAACTGGTCCCCAGGGCTCAGGTATTCTAACCTCTATGAGCTTAGCTAACGGACTGGCGATTATTCCTGAGGATAAAGAAGGGGTGAAGAAAGGGGATGTGGTCCAAGTGGTGATGTTTGATTGGGGTGGGGAACAAGACCATATTTAAGGCGTGACTGTGCGAGTGCGGTCAGACGGACCAGGGTTTGACGAAATCAAGAATGAATTCAGCACGTGCAGATTGGACAAGAAGGACTCGTCGCGATTGGATTGCAGGTAGATTGAATACTGTTGAAGAACCAATTTTAATCCATACTAGGACTATTATTCGAGAAATCGAATCGTACTGATTCTTGGTATGCACAACCCATCGAATTGTTATTTACAATTTGCCCTATTGTCTAATATTTAACAATACGCCAAAAAGTTAAACGTGTGATAAAACCAACTGAATTACAGCAAGATCAAGCTTTATTTTATTCGACGCGTAATTTATTTTAAAATCATTGGACACTTCATCTAACTGCCCCCCATTTTTTCTATATGGTATCATTATTGAGGGCAGGTCACAGCGTGTCAGCCTCTAGCTAAAACAAATATTATTTTGGAATAGGTATAATGCCCCATATTATACAGTAATTACACACTATAAAATATAATATATAGACCTACTATTACATCAAGATTGCTGTATATTCCAGAATATATTATACCTTAATATTGACAATATTTTTCTTTTCGTGTAATAATTATATTTGATGACTTTTTTACTTATTAATATCTTAAGCCAATGAAGCTTTCCACTAAAGCACGGTACGGAACTAGGGCACTATTAGATGTAGCTATTCACAAGGGAGGGACTCCAGTAGCATTAAAATATATTGCCCAAAGGCAGCAGATTTCGCCCTCCTATCTAGCGCATTTAGTGTCTGCCCTCGTAGCTGGGGGTATACTAAGGAGCACTCGTGGGCCTGGAGGTGGAGTTTGGTTAGCTAAGCGTCCTGAGGAGATAATGCTGAGTGAAGTCCTTAAACTTCTTGAGGGCTCAACTGCTCTGGTGAAGTGCATTGATAATCCAGAGACATGTGTGCGCTCTGATCTATGCGTAACACGGAATATCTGGGGTGAGTTGAATAAGACACTAAATGAGGTTTTGGACTCTACAACCTTGCAGGACTTAGTCGAGTGGCAAAAAGCAAAGGGGTAACCCGAAGAAATAACGTACTAGATATAAGTTTACTTGATTAATGGCTCGAATAGCGCCTGTAGAGCAGGAGATGTGGTGAAACTATATCAGATGGTTGCAAAGGATATCATGCGAAGAAAAAAGCGCATGATGTATGCCGCCCTCGGTGTGGTCATTGGCATCATGACAGTTGTTAGCATACTAACAATTACCCATGCCGGGGAAGCCAGACTTTACGCCCAGCTGGAAAAATATGGCCCTAACCTGACGATCATACCGGCAATAAGCAGATTGGACGTGCAATTAGGCGACATCAGCCTCGGATCTTTGACAGTCGGAGAAAACTATATTTTAGAAGAAAACATTCCCGAGATCAGACAAATAGCTGATAATCTAATAAGAGAGGCGCTGGGTATCCAAGATGAGGGTAATATTGCCACGATTGCTCCAAAGCTCTATGTAAACACTAAGGTAAACGGCGTGGATGTGGTTGTTGTTGGAGTCGACCCTCAAGAGGAAAGAAAAATCAAGACCTGGTGGGAAATCAAGGAAGGGGAATACCTCGAACGCACCGACCAGGCTTTGGTTGGGACAGTGGCTGGTGAGCTGCTGGGACTCAATATCGGTGACACAATCGCGCTTAACGGGAGCCAAGTAACCATCGCCGGTATTCTTGGCGAGTCAGGCTCAAACGACGATTATCAGATTTTTGTTCCGATGGCTACGTTACAAAAGGCATTCGGCAAAGAGGGATTACTCTCCTCAATAGATATTCGTGCCCTTTGTATGGCCTGCCCCGTAGAAATGATCGCCGATGCTATAAATAACAGCATTCCGGGAATTAGAGCGGTTTCCGTGAAACAGGTGGCAGCTTCTGAAATGGGCATGATGGAAAAGGTGAACAAGTTGATGTTAGCTTTAGCCGGCATCACCCTTGCTGTCGGTTTGTTTGGGGTAGTCAACACGATGATGACTTCAGTACACGAAAGAACCAGAGACATCGGGATAATGAGAGCAGTCGGCGCCTCACGCAATCAGATAATTAAGGCCTTCATTTATGAGGCCATCATTGTTGGAATAGTGGGGGGTATCTTTGGCTATGTGGCGGGAAGCTTATTAGCCTACGCCATCGGACCGATAATCTTTGAAGGAATAGCCATTACCTACATTCCCCAATACTTCCCCCTATCAATAGCTCTGGCTATCCTTATTACTATCATAGCAGTTGTGTATCCGGCATTCCACGCCACCAAGATTAAGGTTGCTGACTCTTTCCGGTCTTTGTGAGGTATGGAGGTATTAAATGTCACCGTACGCTAATTGTGGTCAGAGGACGGCGAGAACCGAGGATTGGGCCTGCCAATGGTGCGGCTATCCCCTGTTATCCCGCTTTTATAAGAAGATACCGAAGACCTATAAAAAACTGCAGGAAGAGAGGCTATACAGACCACCTGTGGTAGAGGAAACTGAGGTATTTCTTCCACAGGCGCCGGTCCCACCACCGACAATTCAGATAGCCAAGCCAATGCCTGAGCCTGGACTAGCCGCAATGGGAGGTAACCGTAATGTTAAAAATTAAAAATGTATCAAAGATTTACGGCAAGGGTACTGCCAAAGTAGTCGCCTTGAATAATGTTTCCCTTCGGGTAAATAAAGGTGACTTTATAGCTGTTATGGGACCTTCTGGAAGTGGGAAGTCCACTCTTTTGAATATCATCGGCGGCTTAGACAGTCTCTCCAGCGGCGAGGTGATTTTGGAGGGAAAACGCATCGATGTTCTAGGTGAAAATGCCCTGGTTGATATTAGAAGGAGAAAAATCGCCTATGTTTTTCAGCAGTATCATTTGCTTCCATCTCTCACTGCCTTGGAGAATGTGCTTCTACCTCTAACATTTTGTGGGAAAAGCCGAGAAGACAGGAAAGCGTTAGATTTATTGAAAAGGGTTGGGTTGGAAAAAAGGGCGGGACATAAACCCAGTCAGTTAAGTGGCGGTGAGCAACAGAGAGTAGCCATTGCCCGAGCTCTGGTTAATGACCCGCCGCTCATCTTAGCCGACGAGCCAACGGGTAACATGGACCAAAAAGCAGGAAGGGAAATTGTAGGTTTGTTCGACCAACTGAATAGAGAAGGACACAGCATCATTATGGTTACCCATAACCCGGAAATAGCCAACTGCGCTAGCGAAATCGTTCTCCTCCAAGATGGTCAAATTGTAGACAAAATTAATCAGAGAGCAAGAAGGCAATAAATGTTAAGAAAAATAGTAATAGGAGGAGTATTATTTGCGCTGATATTAAGCATGGCTGGGTGCGGTGGCAAAGGTGAAACGATAAAGGCTAGGTGGATTGAGCCTCAAGTAGTCGGCGATATCGTGTCCATTCCAGTGAGTGAGGTCAATAATAACCAGATAATCCACTTTAGGTTATATACACCAGGTGGTGACTTGACTTTCATGGCGTATGAACTGGATGGAGAAATCCATGTCCGGGCTTTTGCTTGTCCATGTCCAGAATGTCGGGCAACAGGTTTTCTTTCTCTTGAAAAGGAGGTCCTAATATGCGACATGTGTGGGACTACTTTCAATGCTAAAACAGGTGATGGAATTGAGGGAGCTTTTGTTAACTATCCTAAGGCACCGGTGCCATATAAAATCACTGATTACAACATAGTAATGAATGAAGCTGACCTCATAGCTGCACGTCAGGCTACCCTCATATCTGGGTGGCCTTAAAGGAGGAGGTTAAAATGAAGCGGATATTATTAATATTATTATCAATTCTAGTTACCGGGGTTGTTCTAGTGAGCGGTTGTGGTGCACCACTAGCAAATACATCACCCACTCCCTCTACCGAATCCACTCCTACCGAATCCACTCCCGCTCCCACTCCTCTCAGCCCTAAAAACCCTTCAGCACAATTCTACTCGACCTGGGAGGAGGAGGGTTATATCATTAAGCTTGGTTTTAACATCTACAATGGCACATCCCAGACAATAACAGTAACCAAAGTGGAGATTCTTGATGAGCGTGGTGTTGTTGTCTTTACCATGTCAAAGGCGGATATAGCGGAGATTTGGGGAACTGGGCAAGTTGACTCTGGCAAAGCACTCTATGGCGATTGCCTTCAACCTCCACCCTCTCCTATAGAGACAATAGAAGACTGGAAGGTCAATTGGTATTGCTTAGATGCCTACGGAGTTGCGTTTACTTTTGAAGTAAATTGGATCCGATTGCCAGGGGAAGAGTCTTGCCATTGATATTTGATATCAGGAGAGATAAAATTCAGGAGGATATTCAAAATGCTAGGAGTCGGATTGAATCAATTGGAAAAGCTTCTTTTAGCGCTTAAAGCGCCAGCCTTGAGCGTTCATCCCGCGTACTGCTCTAGGCTTCGACACAGGATTTCAAAATGCACCCTGTGCGCCCAGCATTGTCCAACGAACGCCATCGAATGGACGGGGTCTCTCAAGGTAGACCCTGACAGGTGCACCAGTTGTGGCATCTGTGCCAACGTGTGCCCTAATGGGGTCTTTGAAGCCCTGAAGCCCACCGATGAGGAAATCCTGGCGAAGGTGAAACTCGTACTGAACGAGCAGCACGAGATCACCTTCGAGTGCGAAGTGCCAAAAGGTGCCGAGCATACCCAGGAGAAGCAGAGCAGCTCGATAAGGGTTCCTTGTCTAGCACGGATAGATGAAGCTGTTCTCGTTGGCTCCGTCGCGTTGGGTGCTAAATCTGTCTGGCTCGTCAGTGGCTCCTGTAAGGGATGCGAGTACAAATCCAGCCGTCATGTAGCTGGGGAAACAGTGAGTTCCGCCAACGGTATACTCGACCTTTTTGGATTTTCCAAACGAATCTTTTTCTCAAAGGACAAAATAGAGGTTGAACCGGTAGGGGGTAAGTCGGTGGAATCAGTAGGGACCTCGCGACGCGAGTTTTTCACCTCTTTGAAACGGGAAACCCAAAAGACCGGTGCTTTGCTCTTGGACAGCATGATCGAAAGCCTCGCAGACCCCGAGGCTGACAGGCCCAAAAAGGTGGCCGGGTCTAAACTGCCCACCCGTCTCCCGAGGAAGCGAAGTCTCCTCTTGAACTTCATGAAGAAGATCGGCAGTCTGACTGAGAGGGCCTCAGAAACCGAAAGTTCGCTCTTCTACCAATTTGAAATCGATAAGGAGAAATGTACTGGCTGCCAGATGTGCGCCTTCTTTTGTCCAACCGAAGCCTTGGAGAAGGTTGAGGGGGGAGGGAAGGCTAGCCTTAACTTCAAGGTCTCAGATTGTACCGCTTGCGGCCTATGCCAAGAGATTTGCTATAAGCAAGCGGTGCGATTATCGCGCCACATCGACCTACACAAGGTGATCGATGGGAATATTGACGTAATTATTATGCCAGAGGGCCCCACGCCGGAAGACCGCCTCATGTCTCAGTTTAGGCAACAATTGCTGGGTAAGGATTAAGGCTCTAGAAAACAGCATTTGCAGGCGATGCCCGGCTTATTATTGCCACCGGCAAAAGGAGGAAATATTGATCCCTGTTATCTCGTTTGTGGGCAAGTCGAACGTAGGCAAGACGACTTTCCTCGAAAAAGCAGTTAAGGAGCTGAAGGACAAGGGCTATAGAGTGGCAGTAATCAAGCATGATATCCATGGGTTTGAGATTGACCATCCTGGGAAGGACAGCTGGCGGATGTCCCAGGCGGGCAGCGATGTGGTCGTGATCTCCTCTGCCAATAAGATGGCCATGATCAAGAAGACTAGCCAGGAATTATCATTAGAACAATTAGAGGATTACATTATGGGTGGAGTGGATATCATTCTGACCGAAGGGTACAAGAGTACCGAAAAGCCAAAAATCGAGATTTCACGCGCTGAGGTCAGCGACAAACTACTTTGCAAGGAAAAGGAGTTGGTGGCTTTGGTCACCGACCAACGTTTTGATTTGGATGTACCCCATTTCGCCCTCGACGACGCAAGTGGTGTAGTCGACCTTCTAATAGAGAAGTTTTTAGGGAAGCAGAGAGAGACAGGGGTTTCCCTATCTATCAACGGTAACCATGTTAGTCTCAATAGTTTTGTTAAAGATGTGTTCATTAACACAATATCAGGCCTGGTGACCACTCTGCACGGAACTGAAAATGCACGAGATATAAAGGTCACTATTCGTCTACCTTGACTTGTGGAGGGGAAAGATGTTCAGTCCCGTTAGCTCAATCCTTCTTGCCGGCGGTAGGAGCTCGCGTCTGGGAATAGACAAAGCGAGAATAAAGCTGGACGGTCGGTTTATGATTGTCCAGAGCATAGCAGCGAAGCTATTGACGGTGAGCGATGAGGTTATCGTAGCCACTGATGGCAGGAGATACAATAACCTCGAAGTCAAAGTAAAATGGGTGAAAGACGTTTATCCTGGTGCCGGCTCCCTCGTCGGTCTATACTCGGGTCTGCGGGCAGCCAGGTCAAGCCATGCTTTGGTGGTTGCCTGCGATATGCCCTTTCTAGACCTTGACCTCATACGGTACATGATTGATCTACCCCGCGACTATGACGTTCTTATCCCTAAGCTGGGCGAAAATATTGAGCCTTTGCATGCCATCTACTCGCGAAAATGCCTGCAGCCGATAGAAAGATCGCTTAAGGCAGGTCATCTAAAGATAATCGATTTTTTTGATGAAGTCCTGGTTCGCTACCTTTCAGAGGAAGTGATAGACAGGTACGATCCAGGTCATTGGTCGTTCTTCAATATCAACTCGCCGGATCAGTTGAGAGAGGCCAAGACTATCATCAACCGCTGGCACCAAGAGCGCCTCCATGGGGATGTGACTATGGAGATTACTAAAACAGGTCGAGGTAGAAGATGCCGGCGTCCTTGAACGAGTAGACAAATGGCACATCTTGAAATTGATGAAGGCGCAAAGTATATCGGATATAAGTATGCGCTTGCTCTAATCCTTTCTAATACCAATTGCACGAGTATTGAGAGCTTACCCCTCGCCTCCTGCGTCGGATATGTTACCGCAGAAAACATAGTAGCATTGGTAGATAGTCCCACCAATGATGTATCCCTAAAAGACGGCTTTGCCGTCAAGGCCTGTGATGTGGCTGATGCCTCTCCTCGACACCCGGTTACCCTGCGGGTGGCCGGCTCCGTCTTCGCTGGTACTATATTCGAAGGCCAGATTTCCGAGGGTCAGGCGGTCAAAATCTGCTCCGGCTCACCGGTGCCAGCAGGTGCCGAAGCCATAGTGTCATCGGAGCTTTGCGAAGAGGTATCCTCCGAAGTCCATATCAGGGCAATCGCGGATGTCGGTAAAAACGTATTTCGTGCGGGAGAGGATGTCAAAGCAGGTACGGTAATCTTGGAGAAAGGGAAAGTACTCCTTCCCGCTCGTCTAGGGCTCATTGCAGCCGCCGGAATAAGTCACCTGAAGGTATACCGCAAACCAAAAGTCGTTCTCATTGCCATAGGTGATGAGGTAATAGCCCCAGGACAGAAGCTCAAAGAGGGACAGCTTTATGCCAGCAATCTGGTTAGCATCGGAGCATGGCTATCCTGCTTCAATGTTCCATATGAAACAAAGATAACCGTTGATAATACGGAAGCCATTCAACACGAACTACTAAAATCATTGCCAAGAGCTGACGCTATTGTCACTAGTGGGGGCGCATGGGAAAGCGAACGCGATCTTATCGTTAAAGTTCTCGATGGCCTAGGCTGGAAGAGGCTATTTCACCACGTACGCATGGGCCCAGGCAAGGGTATGGCCTTTGGGATATGGAAAGACAAACCGGTATTCTGCTTACCGGGCGGTCCACCCAGCAATGAGATGGCTTTCCTGCAATTGGCGCTTCTCGGCATATTACATATGGCAGGTCAGACCGGTAGTCCGCTCTTTACAGTTTCGGCTCGGCTCACCCAAGACCTAAAAGGTAGGCACCGGGCATGGACAGAATTCAAAAAAGCTATACTAGCTCATGATGAGGATGGTAACTATTCAGTGATACCCTTTTTTGAGAAAAGCCGTTTGAAGTCCATGGCTGATTCAACTTGCATACTGTGTAAACCGGAAGGCGTCGAGTCCCAACATTGTGGTCAGATAGTAACCGTTCAGATGATGGCTCCAACCTTAGCCGGGCTCTCAATGGTAGATACATAATGGTAGCTTATAAAAAATCCTGCTGAATCGCGGGAAGCAGTTTGCCGTCGGGTGAACCAGAGGGATTTGCCAAAATGGGGGCATAATTGTTATAAAAGCGGCACGGGAATTAGACGGACAAAGTATGCCTATATGATTTGAGGTATCATCTGGTATGGATGCCAAAGTATCAGAAGAATATTTAGTAAAGAGGTTTCGGTGGATATACGAAGGAGGTATTTGGACGGATAGCTGGGGGGCAGGTCAATGAGCGAATTCCGGTAGAAGCAGTAAATTTTGGCGCTAATGCGGTCTATGAAGCCTTGCAGCTTTGTGGAGAATGATAATCTGCCTTACAAATGCTGTCATCTAGGTGCTCATTGTTCTCTGAGTCTACTAATTCTACTCTGGCAACTTTTATCATGAGGTAACAATCAGCCATTTTGTGGCCTGTTACACATTTCATCGAATTGTTATTTACAATTTCTCTATTGCCTAGTGAGTTTAGCGAAAGTTTGGTAAACGGTTAATATTAGTTCTAAACGAGTATTCATATGGGTCTATTAGAGATAGTAATATTAGGTTTGGTTTTTTTACTTTTATACAGCGCTGGCTGGTTATTTAGAATTTTACAATTATTAGTTAGTGTATTAATGAATATCGGTAGGTCGGTATTGAAAAACTTTATCCAAGATCAAGCGAAACGGCCCGGAATCAAGAGAAAGTACAAAAAGTCATCGCGTTCTGGCAAGAAGGGTGGCCTATAAAAGCTTCTTCATTCTCTATCTTCAAACCAAGTGTTTATAACATAAATTATGGACACTTGGTTAACAAATAAAGACGTCTATTGGATTGGGCACACTTAGTAGTACCACTTTTTGAACCCAAATTTATTACCATTGAACAAACATCGGGATGTTCGCCATTTCATGCTTACATATGCAAGGTTTAATGAGGGGAAAAAACCTCTCCCAATACCAAAAAAAGAATGAAAAATCCTGTAATGGTTGCAATGAAAACAATAACAGAACGGTCATTGCTTTTAATGATACCGATAATCCCGGTGAAAAAAGCAGATATGCCAGAAATTCCAGCCAAAAGCATAGGTATAGCTATTGCAAGATTACTGAAAAATGTATCAATATCCTCACCACCCCCCGACGCATTTAGTATCAGCAGGGCCAACAGAAAGAAAACGTGCGCTCCCACAATCAATCCGATTGACCATTTCCCAAGAGCCGTTTTGGGTAGGAAATAAACTTTCATGGGATAATACTATATCTCATTTGGACCCCTGTCAAGAAGTAATCAAACATCGGGATGTTTGCGTGGATATAAGATGTATTTAACATTCAGTCAGATAGTGCAATCTACTATCAGCACACTATGCTTAAGCATGGTGTTAGCCATATCAAAATTTCGCAAGAGGGAAGGTGAAATTCTTCACTTCAGAGTAGCGAGCGCCTCCGCTACTGAACTCAATGCAATGGACTTCTCCTCGTTATACTTTATTTTCTTCGCTACTGAATATGCTTCTCTTATGAGATCGTAGGCACTAATCTTGCCCCCGAGCTCAGCTATGACCTGGGTAACCTGGGAAAGGGCCTTTTCGCGGAAATATTCATCTCTGATACCTTTGGCCAACTTCAGGGCGTATATTACCATTCTTTTACTCGCAATCATATTCCCGGTCCTAGCGATAGCCGGGGCTAAAACCAGTAGGGCAGATTGACGTGGGTCAATCGTAAAGACATCATCCCTTCTGACCCTGAGTTTCTGAACCTTTTTTACAAAGTTCTCTGCTAACTGCTGGTCAGAAATCTTTTCAATAATCCTCGCCATGGATTCAAATACGCGGTCTTCGGCTGTCGCACTGCCCATTCCCAATTCTTGTGAATGGGATAATGCAGAATTAAGAATCTTTTCCGCCTCTTTTAACTGACCAAAATCGATCAGTAGTTCGGCATAAATCGACAGTGCCTGGACCTGATCCGTTGAGTGCTCAAAGCCGTTGGCAATGTTGGCAATGCCTAAGAAGTCAACTGCTCGTAGCGGAGATTATCAGATTGAATGAGTTTCTTAAGAGTGTCCCTGAATAGATAAGGTGGGCATTAAATACTATAAGAGGGCATTATGATAGATAAGGGAGAAAGATTGATTGAGAAGCGACTAAGAGGCAACTACGGCGGCCGCCCAGTACCACGGCGGCCGAGAGCGTTTTATCAGAGCTTCGACCAGCGGGTAAGTTTGTGGCTCTTGTGCCATGTATTACCTCCAAGTATATGTACCGAGTAATCTAAAGCTACACGATAAACTTCCTTAAAGTTAAGTAGATTGTGCTTCGCCTGGACGAAAAGCCAGAATGTGACAAAACGGACGTTTGTTACCTAGTTTCACAATCCATCTAATTAGTATTTATAATTTGCCCTATTGGAAAGTGGGCTAACAAAATAAGTAATTTTTGTCTATATAAACAGTAAAGGTAACAACAGGACGCTTGACTTTGCAATAGGTATTGATCCTATCACCAAAAATTAGGAGGAGAATCCGAATGCAAGCCTATTGTATGAAATGTAGAACCAAAAGGGAAATGAGCAATGCTAAAAGCATAACTTTGAAGAACGGGAGACCGGCAACCCAAGGCGTGTGCCCATTATGTGGGACTAAGATGTTCAGAATAGGTAAGTGTTAAATTCAATCATAAACAGGGCAATTATTGCTGCCCTTGAGAAGGCTATAGATTTGGGCGCCAGGCAGGTTACGCTGAATTCGGACTCAGAGCTGGTGGTCAGGCAGATAAACG
>SDBU01004007.1_pt1 | contig 18397 bp, 27 predicted proteins | sample 2277071 | NCBI WGS metagenome assembly SDBU01 (sample SAMN10397929, study PRJNA504765) | marine sediment metagenome | isolation source: marine sediment core GS08_GC12, 126 cmbsf | place: Arctic Ocean: Gakkel Ridge, Loki's castle | collected 2008 | reverse complement strand
GATTTCAGGCGAAACCTGGAATACCTATCAGAAAATCGCCGACCGCGTACCGACGAATGCCCGGATCATGGCTTGGCAACGCCGAATGAGCCGGACGCTTGGGGAGCCACCCTGTTGGGCCGAAACACTGGGGCCGGCCGCGGAACCGGTTGCGGCATTCCTTCAGACTCTTCACTGCCTCGTGCAACTCAATGGGGCCGCCGTGGAAAACTGGCCGCGAGTCGGTTTGGAGGCAATGGCCGCTGGCGTGCCGATTATCGCCGACGAGCGGGGCGGCTGGCCGGAAATGATCGACCAGGGGCAAACGGGGCTCTTGTGCCGCGACCCCAGCGAAGCGGTGGCATACGCAACGCATCTTGCCGGCCACGAATCAAAACGGTTGGAACTTTGCCGCAGGGCCCGGGCGGCCGTCGAACAACTGGCCGACCCGGACACGATATGGGGCGGCTGGAGTGGCCTGTTTTCTGACCTGGAGAAATAGTCATGCATATCGCGGTAATGGGAGCCGGCGGGTTCATTTCGGGCCACCTCGTTCGACGACTCTTGGACGAGGGCCACGAGGTCCGGGCGGTGGACATTAAGGCCCGAGAAGATTGGTGGCAGCGGCACGAAAAGGCGGAAAACATCCAGGGGGACTTGCGGCTTGCTCCCGTATGTCACGCAGTTTGCGAAGATGTGGATTACGTTTATCAATTGGCCTGCCTGATGGGCGGTATAGCCACAATTGAAGCCAATGTTTACGACTGTTCGCTTAACGCACTAATCAATATCCAAATGCTCAAAGCAGCAGAGGTGCATGGCGTAAAGCGGCTCTTTTTCTCAAGTTCAGCATGTGCGTATCCTGCCGGAAAGCAAGATCGACCAGACTTACCTGCCTTAAAAGAATCTGATGTTTTTCCGGCCATGCCCGAGGCGGGATATGGTTGGTCTAAACTTTACTCGGAGCTTATCTGCCAGTACGCTACTGCCGAAAATAGGGTGGACTGCCGGATAGCCCGCTTCCATAACTCCTATGGGACGATGGGAAGCTGGGGCGATGGAACAGAGAAAGCCCCGGCAGCTATCTGCCGTAAGGTGGCCGAAGCGAAACTGGGCTTCTGTGCTCCTGAAATCGAAATCTGGGGCGACGGAACCCGAACACGGAGCTTCATGTATATTGATGATAACATTGATGGCATCCGCATGTTGATGGACAGCGACATACGGCAACCAATCAACATGGGAACATCCGAATGCGTCACCATTAACCAACTTGTGGATATTATTGAGGACGTGGCGGGCGTTACGCTCAAACGACACTATGATATGGGCAAGGCGCAGGGCGTCCACGGTCGGAGCAGCGATAATACGCTCATCAAATCGTTATTAGGGTGGGAACCAACAACCACCCTCCGAGACGGAATCGCCAAGACGTATCCCTGGATAGAGAACGAGGTAAGAAATCGTGGAACACGCTACGAAGCGGTGTAAACTTTGCGGTAGCCCCGGGCCGTTTGGAAAGAGCGCTGCCCACTTAGACGGCCTCCAGGTATTGTGCAGGCCATGCACAAACGCAAAACAAAAGCGACGTAATATGACGGCTGAAGGCAAAGCAACAACTGCGTGGCAGAGCATCCTGAAACGGGGCAATAATCGTAGCGGTGCGGACCCAACCTATGCCTTCGTCGATGTCTCGATAACGCAGGAAGAGTTTATGACGTGGGCAACCTCCGCCTTTGGGGTGTGGATGGAAGCCAACCCCGGCAAGGTGCCATCCGTCAACCGGATCGACGACAATCAGGGCTATGCTGCTGGAAACCTGGAAATTATCGAATACTGCGAAAACTCCCGCCTCCGACCACAGAACAAAAACGTCCATGCTCCCGAGGGGATGGCGTGGTGCAGTGGTTGCCAGCAATACTTAGACCGTTCATGTTTTCGCGCCACTTCAGACCGTACAAACAGTTTGGTTTGTCATTGCCGGCCGTGCGAGCGCGCATATCACCGTAGATATGCGCGACAATATCGCAGCAAAAACCTAGAGGCCCTGCGCAGTTACCAGCGTGAGTGGGCTCGAAAAAAGGCAGTCCTTGCCGAGGAACAAGTTGCCCATGCGTAGCTACTCCAACGGAATGACCGCCGAAGAAATCCGCGACCTCGTGGGCGAGGCCCCGGCGATGCTGGAAATCGGCTCGCACGAGGGCACGGACACGGCCAAGTTCCTGGCCGCCATGCCGGGTGCGCGCATTTACTGCTTCGAGCCGGACCCACGGCCGCGTGCCCGGTTCGAGCGGACGATAGGCGACAACCCCCGCGTCACGCTCTACGACACGGCCGTGGCGGACATTGACGGCATGAAGCCGTTTTATGCGTCAACCGGTAAGGCGGGCCACATGGACGACTGGGACTACTCGGGCAGCCTCCGCCCGCCGACCGGACACCTAAAACAGTCGCCCGACATCCGATTCAAGCCGCCGGAGAACGTGAGATGCGTCCGACTGGACACCTGGCGCACGTGCAACCCGGATATACGGCGGATCGACTTCGCGTGGATAGATTGCCAGGGCGCGCAGCGGGACATTATCACTGGCGGAAAACTCACCTTGGCCGTCACGCGATATGTCTACATAGAATGCCATCACATACCGCTGTACGAGGGCGAGACGACGCAAGACGAATTGATCGACCTGCTCCCTGGTTTCGAGCCGTTGGGCGTTTACGGAGTGGACAACATCCTCTTTTGCAACCGTCATAGGTTGTAAATACAAATGCCATTGCTTATTGAATCTGAATACAATAGAATGCGAGAGGCTGGAGTGTTAGATATTCCAGCCTCTCTAACCACCATCAAATTCCGAGGAGATTCAATGATGGCTACGATCCATTCTACCGAAAAGCCAAAGCAAAATCTAGTCAAGCTCGAAACGGGATTCCGCAGTGGACGGCTTGTCGTGATGAGACATATTAACAAGCAAGATAAGGCCGGGTATTGGCTGGTTCGCTGTAAATGTGACTGCGGTGCATCAATCCAAGCTCCAGCGTCTAGTATAAAGCGAGGCGTCTTGCTTTCTTGCGGCTGCGCCAAAAAGTTAGCTGTCAAAAAGCGACTTGAACAATCGGAACGCATCACGATCACCTGCGAAGCGAATTGCCCACCCCTGCCCTCTGCTATCGACATTGAAGTTCGCCATTGCCCTGACCACCTGGGTTATTGCGTAAGCAACACGGGGACATTATGGTCTTGCCGTCCGAGAGCATGGAATACTACTACGCTTCACTGGCGGATATTGAAGCCCGGCATTCTCAACGATGGCCACCGCACCGCCTCACTGTGCAACGGCCAATCAGTCCATCAACGTCTAATTTCCAATTTAGTAGCAGAGGCATTCATTGGCCCCAAGCCGCCAAGCTGCGAAGTCTGCCATAACAACGGCATCCCCGACGACGACCACGTTTCCAACCTGCGATGGGATACCCATAAAAACAATATGGGAGATACACTGGCCCACGGGACCCGATATCGCCCCAAACTCACCGAAGAAGATGTTGTCTATATCAAGAGAATGTCCCCTGAAAAAACTCAACGTAAACTTGCTGCAATGTTCGGGGTATCTCAAGCCTTGATTTGGCAAATCCTCCACAATAAACAATGGACTTCCACCTAAACCACAGGCACGAGTTATGAACCGGCACGAGCTTGAACGATTGCGCAAAGACGTTGTGCTCTACCAAAACATCATTACTAAGTACGGCGATATGATGACGCGCACGTATTCTCCTGCGAGCAACAAAGGATCACAGGGCGAAGAGGATGACATACTGAAAGAACTCTTGCCGGACAATGAAGGTGTCTATGTCGATATCGGCGCTGGTGAGCCGAAACAATGCAGCAACACCTGGGCGTTTTACGAACGCGGCTGGCGGGGCCTGTTGGTCGAGCCGCTATTTCTCTATTGGCCCGCAATCCTTGAACACCGCGCCGGCGATTTTCTCTCTGCGGCAGCCATCAGAAACTACAATGGCTGCACCATGCTGCGCGTCCAGGGCACGGTAAGTTCCTGCATGATGAATTGGCGCATCGACGAATACTCACGGCTTATGGTTCCCTGTGAAACGACCGCTACCTTGCTTGCGAAGTTCCCTGCGGTCCGAGAGGCTTGCCAATTATGCTCGATTGACGTTGAGGGTGCCGAAAAGGAAGTGCTCGAAAGTATCGACTGGGCGACGTTCCACCCCGAGGTATTCGTGGTTGAGTTTCTCGAATATGACCCGCACAAACTGGGCGCAGACCTGTCCGGCCAGTGGGTTGAAATACTCGAAGCGCAAGCCTACGCGGAAGTGGCACGCACGGTGTTGAATATCATCTACCAAAAAAAACATGAAACTCCTACTGACCCAGCGGTTCCAAGCGCGTGAACCGCGCACGCCGATTGCCATGATGGACCTTGCCGCCTACGGTCGGGCGTTTGGGCATGAGGTCGACGTGGCTTATGATGAGGGCCAAGCGATTTCCGGCAACTACGATATGGTTGGCGTGTCGGCGGTAGTTGTCGATGACGATGTAATAGATTTACTCAGGAGCCTTCGCCGACGTTATTCCGGGCGGCTTATCCTCGGAGGCAAGGGCGCGGTAACGCTTGCGGACGAATCGCGCACGATGCTCGACCAACTGAACGTGGAAGTCTTCGAGGGGCCGGGTGAGAGACTACTGAATGCCGATTTGCCTATCGACTATGCTACATATCCGACGTGGGACCGTGAGGATTCGCACCTACTGAAAGACACCTACAACACCAAGGAGCTAATGAGCAGTCGCGGTTGCCCGTATCATTGCCATTTTTGCAACAACACCGAACCAAAAGTAAAATTCTTTTTGCCCGAGCGCACGGTATCGAATGCCGAGATGTTGTTTAGTATACAAGGATGCAACCGGGTGTTTTTCGTCGATGACATTTTTGCCTTCCGGGCTTCCAATATGATGGCCATTTTACGCGAGGCGGACGGAAGAGGGTTGGAATTACGTAAGCGGACGCAATTTTTCATTCACGTAAACCACATAGACGATGAACGGCTTGACGCGATTGACGCTTACGATCCGGCGGAAATGCAGGTTGGAATCGAAAGCGGCGACGACAAAATGCTCCAGGCGATGGGTAAGACATTCACAGCCGCCAAAGCAGAGGACCGGCTGAAAGCACTGCATGGCCGTGGGCACCACGTCGCTTGCCTGTTCCTGATGGGTTTCCCTGGTGAGACACGTGAGAGCTTGCAGCACACCGTCGACTTCGCACTTCGCAACCGGCAATACATGAGCGGCTGGTGGGTGAGCTATTATCAGCCCGTGCCGGGAACGAAGGGGTGGTGCATGGCACGCGAACGTCTCGGCCACGAGTTGACCGGGCACTGGATAACGGATGTCTCCTACGTTGACCCCAACTTGACGGCAGAAGACCTGACGAACGCCCGTTGGGCGATCATGGAATCGCAATGAACATTAACTGGCACTACATCAATCTGGCATCGCGACCCGACCGCGACAAGCACGCCTGGGCGGAGTTTGCCCAGGCGTGCTTGCCGGTCCAGCGATTCGAGGCGTTCACGCCCGACCAGTGGCGAGGTACGCCAGAGCAAGTTGCGAGGATGCAGGCCAACGTGCCAGGCGGAACGCCCGGCGCGATTGGCTGCTACATGAGCCAGACAGCCGTGATTCGCACGGTCGTGGACACCGACCGGATCGTGGGCGTGTGCGAGGATGACGTTTGTTTTTGCGAGGACATCCAAAAGCGACTTGCCCACATCGCAAAGCACCTGACTTGGGACTGGGACATCATCTACCTCGGGGCGACGTTCCATGTTCCGGGCGTCTGGTGTCGCCACGAGGATTGCAAGGATTGGGGGGCCATTGGCCGGGACGCGGAACCGACCGCCGACAAACATATCATGCGAGTGTATGGCGAGTGGGGTACTTACGCATATTTGGTCAACGGCTGCAATGCCCGCAAGGTGCTCGACCTGTTCGATGCGAACATTCACCGGGCGCGTGGCATCGACCACTTGGCGATTATCCTGGGCGACCGATTGAACGCCTTCTGCTTCGTACCCGGCTGCTGCTGGCAATATGATAGTGAATCAAACATCGGCAAGGGCGTTACGCGGTTTTCTGGATTCAAAAAACTCGGCCCCTACGCTTGGACGGAAAAAATGCAAGACTTCAACCCCGGCAAGTTTGACTGGCAGAAAGGCGAATACCGTGAATCTTAAACTCATGCGGCAGATTTCGACATTGTACGGGGAAGTGGTCGTGCTAGATGCGTACAAGCTCCAGTCGCTCATCTTTCCGCCAGACGTGATATTTGACATCGGGGCGAATATCGGCGTGTTCACTCACTACGCCCACGAGATGTTCCCCGATGCGCCAATCGTCGCGGTCGAACCGCATCCGCCTAACTTTGCCGTGCTCGAAGAGTTCGCACCACTGGGAACCGTGTTGTTCAATCGGGCCATCGGCTGCGGGCAGATGCTCCACTACCCCGATCCGGAAGGCGGCGTAGGCGGCGGCGAAACATATATCAGCAATGGTGACGGGTACGAGGTGCCGGACGTTGCGGGGCATCGCATCGAAGAGGTTGACGTTCAATCCCTTCTACTGGATGCACTGCATAAGAAATACGTCCGGCCCGGTGATCGGCTAGCCATCAAGATCGACTGCGAAGGCGCGGAAAACATTCTGTTTGCCCATCCGCCGTCGGTAGAAGTCTTGCAAAAAGCCGACTTCGTGACGATGGAACTGCATCCGTACTGGATGGACGGCGAATCGCGCGACGACCCCGAGGCCCTTGCGTCGCGGGTTCACAAGATATTGGGCGAGACCCATCGTTGCGATTCAGAAATCCCGATGTTCTACGCATGGCGCAAACCGGACGGCGAACCAATTGCGGGGCGAGGAGAGTTCGGCGGGCTGCTGGCCGAGCGGGGCCTGCTGGGCAACGCTGCCGAAATTGGAGTTTGCTCTGGCACCTATAGCCGCGACATTCTCGATTGGGGCGTCCGACATCTTTTGCTGGTCGATCCGTGGCGGGAATTATCCGACGCACCGTGCGGAATAAGCGACGAGCAGCACGAGGCGTACTACCAGGAATGCCTTACCAACATTCAAGGCTATGAGGACCGAACTACCATTCTCCGCATGACCAGTGTGGAAGCCGCCAAGCAGACGCCGGACGAGTCGCTGGACTTTTGCTCCATCGACGCCAACCACCGTTTCGAGGGCATCAGCGTTGACCTGCCGACGTGGTGGCGCAAGCTCCGTTCGGGGGTCGGCGCGATTCTCGCCGGTCACGACTACCTGAGCCCCGACTACGGAGTCAACCGGGCAGTGACGGAGTTTGCGGCCGAGCGGGGATTGCACGTTCACCTCGTAATTGAACATCAACGAGACGCTAGTTTTTGGATGGAAAAACCATAAGGAGGGAAAGGAGATGTATTTGTGCGATTTATGCGCGGCGAAGTTAGTCACTAGCGGCAGAATGCCACCCTTAGGGGAAACATGGGGGAACGACATTCCCTGGCGGCGTGGCGAGTGCGATTCATGCAAGACACTTGCTAACCTGCAAAACTGCCCGGACTATGCAATACAGGCCGAAAACGTACCGTTGGTCGACTTTGACCTGACAGACCGCGAAACGATTTTTACTTCCCTTCCGCGTGGCGGCGTGGGCGCGGAAATCGGCGTGGACTTTGGCGAGTTTTCCAAGGTTATTTTGCGAAACGCCGAGCCCCGGTTGCTCTATCTCGTTGATTGCTGGGAGCAGCAGCCGACCGAAGTGACCGGCCACGATCCGGCCAACTATCGGCAGGAAATCAAAGACGCCGCCTACCACCAGGTGCTCGGCTGGTTTCTCGCGGACAAGCGGGTCCGAGTGGTCAAGGGCTATTCCGAGAAGGTTGCCCCGCTATTCCCGGACGACTTTTTCAACTGGCTCTACCTCGATGCCAACCACTTGCGATGTGGGGCCGACTTACGGGCCTTCTGGCCCAAAATCAAACCGGGCGGATGGATAATGGGCCACGACTATGTGACTGGCGGCGTGGGCGACTTCATCACCGTACAGGCCGACGTTGACGAGTTCGCGGCGGAGCATAAGCTGCCAATGCTCTTGACCGACGATCCGATCTACAAAAACTACGTCATACAAAAACCCTAAACAGAAAGCATGGTCATGGCTATTTGCGGCGAACATACGCGGTTTTTCCAGGAGATTTTCGCCATCCCGGATTTTTTACACGATCCTATTCTCATCATGGGAGTGCAGGACATTTTTCGCGGTAGTCCCGTCATTGACGAGGCTTTTCCGGTCCGACCGTTGAAAAAGTACCTGGAGTCGATTGGGCACGATGACGTGCGCACCGTAGATTGGCAAGACCAGGAGGCCGACATTACAGTCAACCTGGCGATTCCATCTTCGTTGCCGTTGCGCGCCAACACGATCATCGACATCGGAACCATCGAGCACGTTTCCAATCCGCACGCAGTCTTGCAGAATTACGTCTCTTGGCTGGAGGTTGGCGGACACCTGTTTATCCACACGCCGGTGCGGGGATACTTCGGCCACGGTCTTTTTGCCTTCTCGCCAGAGTACATCCCAGCCACATTAAAGCGCAACGGGTTTGACATCATCCACGAAAAATACTCCTGCATAGACAAGTATGAAGAAGGCGGACCTAGAAAATACCATCGTACATAACAGGAAACCATAGCCATGTTGTCAGCAGTTCTCACCCTCGTTGCCGATGAGGCGTACATTCCGCACGCGAAGTCGGTTATGGTCAACGCCGCCCGTCAAGGCCGGTGGAAAGGCGACTACTGCCTCGTGCTTCCAGCGGAGGTTGACGCCGACTACTTCCGGCGGCGAGGCATCTATGTTCTGGTCGATGACGAGCCGCGGCATTTTCGGAAGCTTGCGCTTTTTGACCAGTTTTTCAATCAGCAATACACAACCGAGTGGGACACGCCGGAATATAAGTGGGAGATTGTACTGTATCTCGACGCGGACGTTTTGATCCAGGCCCCGCTCGAACCCTTGCTGCACGAAGTCGGCTGGGGGACGATCCTGGCCGACCGGGAGATGTTCAGCCTACGCCACGCCTTCACAAACTGGGCAGTAGATCAAGAGTTATCGTCGCCGGAATCGCAACAATTGCTAAAGTGGGTCTGGGAGAATTCCGAACCGGGGTGGAAACAATACAACACCGGCATCATGCTTTATCACCCGCGGACGTTGCCGCTTGATGCCCGGGAGCAGTTGCGGTACATGCGAGAGAAGCTGGCACCGATCAATACCCACGTCGTCAACGGAACCGACCAGCCGATCATCAACCTGGCGTTTTACGATATGTTCGAGCGCGTCCGTGGCGACCTGTTTTGCTATTATCGGTCGGCGTGGGAGAAAACCATCGCTGTCCACTACTGCTCGGGCTACGCTCCGTGGATTGACAAGACGCCGAAGATGGCCGCCTACTTCAACAACAAGCTCGGCCGGCCGTGTCATGACATCTACCTTGAAAACCTGGCCGCCTTTGAGGAAACATTCCCGGTGAAAACATGAACGAGTTCGGCCTGGTAGAGCCGGTCAAGATTACCACGACTCTGTGCGAGCACGAATATGACGGCCCTCGCAAAACGGTGGTCGTTCTCGGTATCGGCCAAGGCGGCACATCTCTTGTGGGTGCCGTCGCGGACGCTCTTGGGTTTTCGTTTAGCGACAAGCATCAATTTCTGTACAACTTCGAGTGCTGGTCTAGGCCGCGATTTAGCGATAACGAGGAGGAATTCTTTTCAAAAATCAAACAAATTGACTCCCGCCTGGAGCTATGGGGTTTCAAGTATCACTATGTATTTCGGTATCCGACGCAACGATTCCACGACGCAATCACCAACCCGTATTATCTGGTTGTCACGAAAGACGCCGTGTCCGTGATGCAGCGACGATGTCAAGGTGAGGCAAACATGGCCCTGGAATCGCAATCACTGCAAGAGGTGATACACGCCCAAAACCGGCTATGGGACTGGGTGCGCCAATTGCCGCCCGCACCGATGCTTGGCATAAGCTACCAACGCGCGGTGTTGTACCCGACGGAGTTTGTCGATGCGATGATCGCGTTTTTGCGTGTAGATATAAGCCCCGAACGCCGCGAACGCGCTATCCGCCGTATTTCCCCTGCCGGTGGCTACCTGACACAAGAGGAGACGTCGAAGTGAAGCAGATCACCCTGGCCGTCACCGCCTACCAGGAAAGTAAACGAGGTGAATTCTCGTGGATTCGCGAATGCCTTGCACCTGCCGCCACCGATCCACTGGTACGGGAAATCATGGTTGTCAACGACGGGACGCCTGACTTTCCCGGCCTCCAGGCGGCCGTGGCGGACGTTCCGAAAATGCGGATGTTGCAAAATGCAAAGCGGCTGCACGTTTTCGGCAACAAGCTGGAGTCGGTTTATCAGTCGTCGTCGGAATGGGTGTTGCTCTGCGATTCCGACAACATCATGCCGCCGGAATACTACCGGACACTCGAATCGCTAGCTCCGTGGAAGCCCGAGACTTGGTACTGTGCCAGCTTCGCCCGGCCGGCGTTCGACTACCGGCCGTTGTGCGGCACCTGGAACCTCGGCAACGTCCAACGGATGGTAGCGGCTTCGTGTTTTTGGTGCTTTGTGAATACGGGGAATCAGTTTGTTCACCGTGAATCGTTTCTGAACGTATTCGGCCACTTGCGAGGGAAGCGATTCGACCTGGAGCAGCCGGACTACTTTAGGGCAGACGACCGGACCGACGAAAAGTGGTTCCTGGTGTACGGTGCTCAAGATTCGTTTTTCCTCACAAAGACTTGGCTGATAAGCGGCCGTTTGGTCCGTTGTGTTAAGGGCTTGGAGTACGAGCACCGGATCGGGTGTGGCGACCTGTCTAATTTCGAGCGTGCCCCGGAAGAAAAGAACTGTCTTGGGCCGGCGTACTATCTGGAGTTGCTGGACGCGGCGTGCGGCGACAAGCATTTCTATCGCTTCATCCGCCACATTACCGACATCAAACTACTTTTCCGCCGGGACGACGACCGGTTTGTGACGGTGGACCTATACGGCAAGGTGGTTGTCAGAAAATGAACTACATCACAATGTCGAAGCTCGGCCGCCACGGCCGATTTGCTAACCAGATTTTTCAGGTCGCGTTTCTCCGCATCTATGCACGGGAGCATGACCTGGTCGTGCAAAACGCTCCCTGGGTTGGCGAGCAGCTTTTCGGCGTAGCCCCCTCACCCGTGATGGTCAAACTGCCGCCATATCACGAACCGCTCAAAAAGACCGGTCAGCCGTTTGGCCCGCCACGCGGCGAAGCAATTGGTTGCGATTTCCACGGTTATGCCCAGTATCACACGAGTTACCACCGGCCACATCGAGAGTTTCTCTGCGAATTATTCCAACCGACGCAAGCAATACGCGACCGCTTAGCCCCGGCCGCGGCTGGACTTGGTACTCGAAGGCAGACCCGCGTCGGCATCCACCTGCGGCGCGGCGACTACGGCCGATTCGCATTTTACATCACGCCTGTTCACTGGTATCTCAACTGGCTTGCGGCGGCCTGGTCGTTGCTGGATGATCCACTGCTCTTCGTTGCCAGTGAGGATCGGGCGCTTGTCGACGAGTTTGCGGCATACAATCCACAGACGGCCGAATCGTTGGGCGTCGACCTGCAAGCCGAGCCACTACCTGTTTATCACTATCAGCGATACGACCTGGAGCACCCCGAGCCGCACCTGCTGGACTTCTTTCCCGACTGGTACTTATTGACTCAGTGCGACATTTTGCTGATCCCAAACAGTACGTTTAGTTTTGCGGCGGCCATGTTTTCCGAACGGTTGCGGCATTGCTTCCGCTCCGACCTGCCGACGGAAAGGTTTGTTGAGATTGATCCCTGGGATACTGAACCCATGACTCGTCATTTAGCCGAAGACTACAAGCATATCCCCGGCGTGTGCCTTGACGAAAACCCCCAGTGGTGAGCCAGTGAAAATCGCCGCCGTCTGCTGCACTTGGAATCGACCGGAACTACTGGGGCGTCTCATCGAATGCTTCAATAGGCAAGACTACGCCGATCGGGAACTGGTGATTCTCGACGACGCCGACCAGTACCCGGCGATGGAGGGCAACCGATGGAAGCTGGTGTCGCAACGATTCAGGTATCCGACCTTGGGAGACAAACGCAACGCGGCGGCCCGCCTGGTGTCCGACGACGTGAGCGCCTTTGCCGTCTGTGACGACGATGATTTGTACCTGCCCCATCACCTTAGCGCGTGCGTGGAGGCCCTACAGGACGCTCAGTGGTGCCAGCCGCGGCAAGTTCTGATTGCCGATGGAAAATCCTTCAAGCGGCAGGCAACCTTCCGAAAAAGTGATCCTAACAACCTCGGCTACCAGGGTGGGTGGGCGTGGCAAAGGGGGGCGTTTGAGAAGCTCGGGGGGTATGCTTCTATTTCCAACGGCGAGGACGTTGAGATCGCTGCTCGGTCGCTGGCACTGCTGGGCCCGTCGGCCGACACGATCACCGCGAGGCATCCGACACCCGGCTACGTCTACACATGGCTGGGCCGCGCCGGACGGCACCTGTCGGCAATGAGTCCACCAGGCGACGAGTCTGGCTATCAAGAGCTTGGCCGGCAGATTATTGAACGAGTGGACCGGCTGAACATCGCATTACCGGCCGACTTCCCACCGCCAATCGAGGCCGAGCCGAGACCGCGAGGGTGGTGACTATTTACCCCGATCTCGAATCCACTTCCGGTCCGCCTGGCTGAGTTTTTTCAACGGCAGCGTGACGGTTTTTCCGTTAGGCTTTAGCAACCTGACCGTTGACCCGATCATCCCACTAAATTGCGCCTCGGCTTGATATTTGCCCGTGCTATCGGTCCATTGGCGGTATTCGGGCGACGAAGGTAACGGCCTAGCTTTGAGCTTAATTGCTTCTCGCAGGGTTTGCTTGACCCTAGGGATGGACCACCGCGTAAAGTCGGTTTCTTTTCCACGGCTTCGCATGTAATCCATTCCTGACTGAAGCACGCCGTAGGCGGCTTCATTTAGCCCCGGCAGCAATCCGTGCTCTTGCCCAATTGTGACTCGCTTCGCCTGAAGCTCCTGGAACCACAGCGAATATGGCCTGTCACGGCCAAAACCATAGAAATGAAAGTCAGGATCATCCTTGAACTCCATCAGTGCCTGGAGTTTTTTTTGTAGAAAGATCGCTAGCTGCCGCGATGCAACTGCGTCAATTTTCTTGAGTGGCGACTTCTCGACCGCAGGGGGTGACACTGGCTTCGCTTTCACCCTAGGCTTGGCCACAATAGGTTTCGAGGCAGCACGTTTGATCGCGGCTGTATCGGCATTGCATCCGGCGACCGCCCCGCACAACACCACGGTTGCGAGCACCACCGCCAGTAGTTGAATGGTTCGCATGATTGTCCCCTTCCGCCCCGCGACCCTACCCCGCCCGGTCGGCGCCGTCAAGCGGCCCCCGTTATTAGGTAGTGGGTCAGTTTGGGCTGTTTCCGGCTCTAACTTGCCGGATTGTATAAATCCAATAAATTTCTACTCCTTACACTGCAAGGCTTTACGTCGAATTGGCGAATAAAATAGTGGATTGGCTATTGACTTGTTGACGAGTTAAGTAACAATGCAGACAGTCTACATGACTTCACCCCAATACAGGAGACACGAGCGATGCCCTACCACCTAACCAACGAGCCCGCCCACGTCCGCCACAAGTCCAAGCCTCCGCCACCCAAGCAGGGCGTCCTGCTGTCCGGCCTCGACTGTCTGCCCGACCAGGGCGACCTATTCGACACCGACGGCGCGGGCCGACTACCGGACCGCGAAACCCCAAATCAGAAGAAGACCGATGACGATTAGCAAAAACATGGTCGAAATAGCTGTGAAGTCCATCGTGACCGATCTAAGTGAGTATGGAGTGGATTTCTCAGCAGAAGCGCGTTATGGCAGACAAGTCGGCGCGCGTAGGACTTTGGCTGAGTCGTCCGCCGTATTTGATGCAGCGGTGGAACTACGAAATGCCCTGCAAGCGGCGGAGGCCGTCAACCCTGACTGACGACCCGGCCCGGCGGCCTCTGGCAACAGGGGCCGCTAGAGCGGGCCGACTACCGGCACGCGAACCCTAACACGAGGAGTTAAGACGATGAAACGCGACTACACTACACTGCAAGTCGGCGAGCGGATCTTCTACACCGGCGACATAGCCAACATCGAGGAGTGGTGTACGATCACAGACCGCGACGACAACCCTCGCTGGGGTCTGCTCTACGCACTCCAGGGAGACGACGGCGGAGAATATCCGGGAATCCCTCCGTCCAACTTTGACGGTCCTGGACGGCGCTTCGTGCCCAAGGCTGAGTACGACGCGGATCGGGCCGAGAAAATAGCCCGGATGCGAGCGTGTGTAGCCGCCACGGCATCAGCAAACCGGACCGGCTAACACCCGAAGGCGAGCCGATGACCCTTCCCATTCTTATCGTCCTGGCCGTCGCGGTGGCGGCCGGGGCTTACCTTGAACTCACAGACACAAGGAGCTAAGCCGATGACCACTGAACACTGGACTACGCAAAACAAAGGCACACTAGGCACACGGAGCGCAAGGCACGAGGTAGTGGAAGGTGTTAATTGCGACGGATCGAAGAATTTGCCGACTGTCGTTAGAATGCCCGACCTATCGCCACAGAGCTACGAGCGGGCCTTACTCATTGCCTCCGCACCGAAACTGCTGGAGGCGTTGGAGAATTGGTTTGTGTGTGCCGACGAGCACGATACCCCTTGCCGATGCGGTCGGGACAAGGCTTGCGCCGCAATCGCCCAAGCCACTGGAAAAGACCCGATAACCCCCTGAAAAATGAACGCCGAAACCAGAAAACAAATTGAAACCATACCCCCGGACGCGGTTATCGTGATCGAGGTCTACAGTAAACCGGACGGCGCATTGGTCACCGTGTCATGGCCTGAAGGTTGGGATAAACCGGAGTTCGGCCAGTGGATGGTGGCGGCGGAATACCTGCTTTCGGTCGTCGCTTCAAAATCGCACGCTGGCTACGAAAAGGCGCTGGACCTGATCCGAGAAGGCGCGATGACGTACCGAAACCTCTAACCTGAAACCGCATTGCTCAAAAGACTCAACAACCCCCTGACTGCCAAATCGGCAGCCACCAGGCGCCGCCTCGGGCGACATCTCGGGGCGCGGCGAACTGTAACACCCCCAAAAAAGGGAAACCATGAAACCCTGGAAAATCGCGCTCGATTGCCTGTTTCTGCTCGTGGCAACCGCGATTGCTGTGTACGTGCTGTCGTGAATGCCATGAACACGCAAGAAACCGGCAAGAAACCGGCAACTATTAAGGATTACTTAATAGTTCAGCCCGAAGCCGTCGAGGAAGCCCGCGCCGCCGTGGTGCCGGACCTGGAGGATAGCGGGCCGTTCGCAAACCAATACTTCGAGTATTTAGGAGAACAAAGTGAACCCCACCACAACCATCGGTAATCGTATCCTCGCTGCCCGCACAGCGGCCCGGTTCACGCAAGCGGCACTCGCCGAAAAGATCGGCTCTAGCGTGTCTCAGATTTCCAATTGGGAGCGCGGGATCGAGCCCGTGCTCGGCACGCTGGTCAAGATTGCCGAGGCGTGCAAGAGCCCATGCCTGTTGTGCGGGCGTAAGCCGCCTCGACATTCACCCTGACGTTGCCCAGGGCGTTGCCTGGTGCCGTTCGTTTTACCCCGCTGGAGGCGAGAGGCCGTTAGGGGGCGTTTCTGGGTATCTGAGTGGCAGATGTGGGTTGACGAAATATCCCCGCTCAGTTATACTAAGAGAATGAAAGCACTTGACCCCCTCCAGCTTCGCAAGCTCTACGGTGAAAACGTCAAAGCCCTCCGGCTCGAATTGGGCCTTACCCAACAAGAGCTTGCCGACCGGCTGAAAATAAGTCAGCCCTATGTGGCAAAAATCGAGGCCGGCTTGGCCTGGCCGTATGCCCTGACTTTCAGCCGCATTGCGGACGTGCTCGGCGTCATACCATCGGTGTTACTTCACGATTCCACCAAACCGGCCTTGACGGATATAGCTGAATCTGTATAATCGTGATTATGAGACTGAGAAATCCTAAAACATTGGCACACCTAACGTCGGCCGCCCGTTGATTCGGGCCGCTCTTGAATGAGCAACCAGCGATTTGTGTCAATCGGCTAGGTTTCAGGTTAGAGTATCTTCAAGGACAGTCACGACACGCCGCCTTTTCGTAGGCCGGCTCAGACGCATTGCGCGGATCATGCGAAACTTTCCTGCTACATGCCAGACCTTTCCCCGCGACGTGGCTGTCCGGGTCGGGGTCCGCCGTAACGATCGCGGCGGACCCTTTTTTTCAACGAGACCAGACGGGACACGACATGGAAGCCTATTTCAACGACAAGCTCAGCCGTCCGTGCCACGACATCTACCTGGAGAACTTGGCCGCTTTCGAGGAAACCTTTCCAGTTACCGAAAGGAAATGAAATGAAACTCTACAAACTCACAGACGCAAACGACCAGACCAAAGGCGGCAAAACGCAGTGGGGCCCGGACGTTGAGCACTTGGTGTCCGGTGGCGGTTGGATATGCGCCTATGCAGACCCGCTGCTAGCGATCTTCCTGGACAATCGCTTTGAGCCGCCACATCTATGGGAAGCGGAGGGAGAAGTGGGCAAAAGAGATAGCGGGTTAGAAATCGGGTGTACGTGGCTGAAGACGATTCGCCAAATGCCAGTGCCCGAAGTCACCACTGAGGAGCACATACGGTTTGCTTTATTGTGCGCAAGGGCAGTGTGCAGATACGAAGGGATTCAGATGTGGGCCGACGCTTGGCTAACTGGCGAAGATCGTGCCGGGGCGCTGGCGGCGGCGGGGTGGATATGCTCACTGGCGATTTATGCGTGGGGATATGAGTCGTGGGCGGTGGCGATAGAGCGAGCGGCATGGACGCTGAAGCGGCCGACGTGGACGGTGGATGTAGAAGTCGCAGTAAGGGCGACGGCGGGTGGGGCGGAGACGACGGCGAAGGCGGCGGTGTTGGCCTGCCCCGGTTTAGACCTTGTCTCTATCGCACATGAGGCCGTCAAAAAATCACGAGTCAATGCAGTAGCATAAAAAGTGACACCATGAACCCGATTTTTTACTCGATTGCAACGGAGCGGATGGGACCGGAGCGGCTGTAGCGGAGTGGAATGGATCGGAAGGGATCGGAGGGGAGGGGAACGGAACGGAAGGGAACGGAAAGGAGCGGTTTTTACTCATTACCATAACAAAGGAGAGATCATGGCCAAGGTTAAGCGGATTGAGATTCCAGCGTTGAAACAAAACGAAATGACGTTGACGATTGCAGGCGACCGCCCCTTGCTGGTCTGCAACAAAATGAACGTCGCTGCCGACGTGGCGGCGCAGTATGACGGGCAAGGGAAAACCGGCGCGGTGAAGCCGCCAAAAGATAGCGTAGACGTGCAGTACGCCAAGGCGTTCTATGTAATGCCGGACAGCAAGTACCCTGCCCCGCACCCCAAGACTTCTTGCGGCATAGTAGCCAGTGGGCTCAAAAAGTGCGTGGACAAGGCGATTCGCACGACGGGCATAGTCGACAACACGACCATCGGCTCCATATCGAGAGCGTTTTTCATTCTTGCCGACCGTGGCGGGTTATGCCGAATCACCTTCGATAAACTAGAGCGTGACGTGCGGCCGGTGAACATTGGATCGGGGCAAAAGACGGTTCCGCAGATGCGACATCGCCCGATGTTCCACGGCTGGAAGTGCAAGGTCCGCATCCGCTACAACCCGGTAATCCTCAGCGAAGAGCAGATCGTAAACCTCTTCATGCACGCCGGCGCATACATCGGCTGGGGCGAGCTTCGCGCGGAGAAGAAACAAGGCGAGTGCGGCGGATTCGTCGTGGAGGGCAACGCGAAAAAGGCCCGGGGAAGTCGCCGCAAACAGTAGAAAAGGAACGGCTGTAGCGGATAGGAAAGGAAAGGATTGGACCGGAGTGGATTGGAGCGGAAGGGAACGGATCGGAAAGGCTGTAACGGACCGGAGAGGAGCGGAGCGGACCGGAACGGATCGGAATGGATAGGAACGGACTGGAGCGGCCGGAACGGAACACCATACTAACCACAATAAGCAAGGAGGCCACCCAATGGTAGCCAGACAAAAAGCCAAGCGGAAAACCAAACTCGCCTATCAAATGTCGCAGTGCCACCGAACAAAAGCACAGCGGCAAGTATTCCTCGATTGGCTAAATAGCCGGCCTGAATTCCGAAACCGCAAGCCGACAATCGACGAAGTTATCAAGG
>SDBU01004006.1_pt1 | contig 18397 bp, 14 predicted proteins | sample 2277071 | NCBI WGS metagenome assembly SDBU01 (sample SAMN10397929, study PRJNA504765) | marine sediment metagenome | isolation source: marine sediment core GS08_GC12, 126 cmbsf | place: Arctic Ocean: Gakkel Ridge, Loki's castle | collected 2008 | reverse complement strand
AAAGCGAGTATATCCTCCACTTCCGTTGTCAATTACTATCTCGAACAACTGGAAGAAATGGGTTATATCGAACGCGATCGACGCATATCCCGCGGAGTTCGGTTACTAAAACCACTGGATGAGACATCACAATTAATTTCCAAACGGATTAAACAAGCAGCTGAAGCTGTTTCCGAATTATTACAAATTCCAGTCTTAGGACGAATTGCTGCAGGCGAACTAACGCCCATCCCCTCCTCCGATTTCGCCTATTATGATGCAGAAAGTAAAATCGAAATTCCACAGAGTCAGCTTCCCGGCCAAGAAAAAGGAAGGGATTTATTTGCTTTGGAAGTTCAGGGAGATTCAATGATCGATGCCATGGTAAATGATGGCGACATCGTGATTATGAAACCCGCCCAAGAAGCTCGAAACGGCGAAATGGTCGCAATCTGGATCGGTGAAAATAACGAAACCACCCTCAAATACTTCTTCCGTGAAAATGGAAAAGTTCGACTCCAACCAGCAAACCCGACAATGGAAGCGATCATCATTGATGATCCGAGCACGCTAGAGGTGCGTGGTAAAGTTGTCATGGTCATTCGACAAGTGTCAGGTTTGCCTTCATGAGGAGTCAGAATTAAAGTAAATAATTGTCAGCTGATTGAGAGTGCCGCTTCTCCTCCTCCGTACAAGCAATAGGCCGCGCTGCCTTCGGCGGTCTATTGCCAGTTAAAACCATTAATCACAACATTTCTTACTCCGAGCAGCCAGAAAAGTAACTTCCATCGATTTTTGTGCCAGGGGAGAAAAGTGAACCATTTGAACCTGACGCCAAGCTGTGTTTCCTTAAAGGTCTCTCGCCAATGATATCCGGGTCCCGGGTGATTGATTGGTCATCGCCAGCTTCTTCCCCATATGTAATGCTGTTGATCATCACCATAGTTGTATCATACAAGGAAATAATATCCCCGTAATCGTTAAAGCCCAAATTTCCGCTCGATGCGATCTGAACGACACCGTTCCCAAACACCCCATTTGGTGCTCCTCCTCCAAAGACTACAATTCCACAATGTGGTGCAATGATGGATCCCGGAGGGAAAGTGTGCCTGATTTCAAGAACATCTCCTAAAGTCCAACCACTGACATCGAGTGAAGATTGTGAGTCATTCACGAATTCAATAAACTCATCATCTGCCGTATTCACAACTCCATCATAATTAGCGTCACCTAAGCTCGAATGAGGGTCAGCTTGTATCTCATTGATCACCAATACCGGCAATGGCTGCTCAGAAGGTGTTGGTGTTTGAGTAGGAGTTCGAGTAGGGGTTCGAGTAGGAGTTCGAGTAGAGGTCGGGGTTCGGGTCCGTGTTGGTTTTTTCGTCGGACTCGGTGGTAGAGTTGTGGGCGTTTTTGTTGCTGTTGAGGTACTTGTATGGTTTGGAGTTGGATTTGGAGGATCGAGCTCAATAATTCCAGGTTGAGGATTGTTCTGTTCCAGCCAATCTTGAGCTGAGTTTGTATCCATGTCAGCGGGTTGACGGGCGATCGAGCGACCCGCGTCAACCGATGATACCGAAGGATCAAAAGCGAAAATTGAATTTCCCCATGAGACAGCATCGATTAGATTTTCATCGACACCAACCAGCAATACATCGTCCCCACTATTGCTTAAATTAACGCTGCCTGCTGCCCAGGTTTTGAATTTGACCATATCTGGAACAAGAGGATTCGTTTCAACGAACTCATAATTGGGATCGAATCCATAGACTGCAGAAAAATCTATTGCCTGATTGGCTATTATGATCACTTCTCCGGCCTGAATGCCTGAGTCAGGTGGAAACACAAACATGCCCTCACCCCCTCCCTTCGTTTCTTCATCACCTAATAACAAGCATCCTAAATATATAGATGATTCTCCCCAATTGAAGACTTCAATCCACTCACCTACGGGGTCAGTACTATGACTTGGATCATATAAAACTTCAGTGATCAATAGCGTTGCCAAGTAACATGAAGGCGGTAATTCAGTTGGTGTCGGAGAAGATTCAGGGGTCGGAAGACTCAAATTTACCACACCGGGTTGAGGTGTGGGTTGTATATCCCAATCGGCAGCTTGATTTCGATCGCTGTTTGCCGGAATTCGTTCAAGAGACTGACCATCATTTGAAATAGGCGCCGAGGGGACAAAGGCAAATAAAGAATTGCCCCAAGAGATCGCATCCAGCATAATATCGTCCTGATTAAGCAACAATACTTCATCCCCTGCATTATTAAGATTGATGGCTCCTCCCGCCCAATCTCTGTATTTCATCATATCCGGGATTGTTTGATCACTATTCAAGAGCTCATAATCAGGTTGAAATCCATAAACTTGGCTAAACAATAATCCCTGGTTGGCTATGACGACAACCTGACCAGGCTCAATAATCGAACCTTCTGGAAAATGAACCATCCCTTCCGGATCTCCTCTTGTTTCGCTATCCCCAATTTTATGACCAACCAAATTGATCTTTTGTATGCTGCGATTGTAAATTTCGATCCATTCGAGACCCGGTTCGGGACCGCCAGGGTTATTCATGACTTCTGAGATCAACAATCGCAGGTTTAGTTCTTCACCGACCGGGTGCAAGCGAAGGATCAGCGGGAAATAAATGGAGGTTCCCACAGCTGCCGAGGTGATAAGCAAATATCCGGTTAACATAAATAACACAACCAATATTGCAGCAACCTGAAGCACACTTCGGTAGGCGTTCTTCTGCTTCATAATTCGTCCTTTACCCCAACAAGGACAGATTGGCGATCACGTTCCTGAAATTGTATGAACCGATATTGGATGAAACGAACGAAGCCCCGCTAATTACCAACTAATAATTTGTCTGATTTCATTATATCCGGAAATTAGAAAAAAGCAATGGGTTGTTGTGCGGTGTCCAGGACATACTATGCACTTTATTGGGTACGGGTATGAGAAATTTGTAGAGCGGTTTGCGGTTTATAGAAATGGCTGGAATCCAGCAACCTAAGGTTCCCCGATCTTGCAGATTCGGTTCAATCAAGCCATCCGTTATCTCCAGCTTTAATTACATCACGTATATGCCTTTTAGAGTATTTTTTACCCTTATTATTAGCAATCGCTTCAATAAAATCTTCAATGTTTGGTTCGGGATTATCAGTGTTTCCTTCCGCATATTGGTATTTATATTCTTCTCTCAGTTGTTCAAAAATCGCGTATTCTTGTTTCCACTTAACAATAGTCTTCGGTTTTTTTGGAAACCATCCTGGCTTCTCACTGCGATCGTGTTCGCCAATTCGGTTCTGTTCCAGCATTTCAAAGAATTCCTCAGCAGCTTCTTGATGTGTTTTTTTCCGAGCTTCTTTTTTATCTGCCTTGAATTTTTTTCCTGCCTTTATTTGATCAGACAACAATTTCCAATCCTTCTCCACAAGTTCAATTCCCCAATCCACTGATATATTTGGGTAATCCTCTAGAATTTCTCCCATTCTTTGGGATTTCCATTCAATTTCATCTGGTAATTCCTTGTAGGGGGGATAAGGTGATCTTGTTTTTTGGAGCTCATTAGCTATAACATCTGATGGTGGCCTGTGAATAGTAAACTGATTTTTCTTGAATAGTGAGATAATTTCGGACCATGCTTCATCAGCCTCCTTGTTATATTTTTCTAACCTAAACTGATCCAATTTCATTTCAGTCCTTCCAGAGGAAACCTGCCTGGTATAGATATTGCAATTACCAACACTCCAAGCCGCCCCAAGCTGGTTCTCCCCTTGATATACAATCCCTAAATCTTTATCACTATTCCAGAACTTGATGTTATTAATTACATCCTGAAAACTTGCTTCTATTGTAAAAATCAACATTTATCCCTCCGTAACGAACTGGGTATTTTCTTATGTGATATAGGTTCAAAGATTTATATGTAATTTTAGTATTCGGAAAAAACACTTACTTACTTGTAGCTGAAGTTCTAGCAGGCGAAAGAGCACTTTTATTATTTTAACATCTTAGCATTTGTGAAAATGTACTCCGATGCCAATGAAGAATCGCGTGCATTCTATTACGATAGTAAATGGAAATGGCTATATGCCATGTTTCGTTTCGTTCCAGCCGCAAATCCCGGCTTAGGTGCTAGAACATTGTGGGAATTTTCTGGGCTCTATTACGATTAAGAATGATTTTCCAAATTTTAACAACATATCTCTTCCAATAAGTGAATTTGATGTAAAATAGAATTAATATTATATTTGAAACCTTTATCTCTTATATTGGCCAGGAGGTTAGGCTATCCTAAGAATTTTTCACTCAAGAACCAACGTCAGATTGGATCTTTTTTCTTATCTGTGCGGAGTTTTCAACTCAAGATTATTGAGTATTAAAAATTAATTGTGAGGATTTAAGATGGGATTGCATGTCAATTACCTGCTAAATAATATTCTAAAGGATTTGATCGTCATTTTGGACGAATTGCTTTAAAATGCTAATTCCGTTTAATTCTGAGGACTAAAGCGTATACTGAAACATTAGATGGTCAACATCTTAATTCCTCCCAAATCATGAAAGGACTCCTAATAAAGTTCGCTTCAATTTAATTAAATCCTTAAGGAGATGAAAATGGCTAATACCTTATCAATGGCCAAATCCCCCTCTGCTCCGATTTTGGAACATCTTTCACTTTGGCCTCACCAGCGAGAAGCTGTTGACCGAATGCGCAACTACATTGCTCAATATCAGACAGGAGAGGTTAATGGTTCAGCTTTGGTACATATAACCACAGGAGGCGGAAAAACTGGTGTTATTGCAACGCTTGCGCGTTGCTTGCCTGAGGTAGGATGCACTCTCATCATGGCACCGCGAATCGCACTACGGCAGCAGCTTTGTAGCCACATCCAAAGTCGCTTCTTTCAGCATTTGGATCAGGCACCTCCTCTTTGTACAATTCCCAAGCGGGTAGTTGAATTGACTGCAGATATGCAGATGTCAAAATTCCAGGATTATGAATCCACGATTTTTATTTCAACTATCCAGAAGATCTACAGAATGCATCAAAATGATTCCGCTGAGTTAAATGAATTGGTGAACCAAGTCTCGCTGATCATCGTTGACGAAGGGCATTATGAGCCTGCCGCATCTTGGAGCATTGCCATCCGGAAATTTATTGCACCAAAGATCATCTTTACTGCAACACCTTTCCGAAACGATTTAAAAATTTTTGACATAAACCTTGACCACACTTTCAGTTACACCTATCATCAAGCAGTTGACGATCGCTTTTTGCGGGAAGTGGAGTTCGTTCCTCGTAGCCGAATTACTGAACCAAATGAATTTGTTGCTGATGTGCTCACCTTCTATGATGACCAATTTGGCGATCATCCTGGCCCTCCGCCTCGCGTCATCATTCGCTGCGACCGAAGTGAAGAGATCCGTCAGATCGCTGCAGCACTAGAAGAAGAGGAGCGCGACTATATAGCTATTCACGAAGGATTTTCGGATGATGACAAGGAACCTAAGGAGAAAAAAAATGTACCAGATCCAGAAAAGGAATCAGCTATCTTCTGGATCCATCAATTCAAGCTTATGGAAGGAATAGATGAATCGCGGTTCCAAATGCTAGCACTTTTTGAACCTCTGCAGAACGCACGTTCGCTGGTGCAACAGATCGGCCGCATCATCCGAAATCCAGGACGGAGTCCAGGAACAAAAGGATACGTCTTGGATCATTCTGGCGGCCGGCAATGGGACTTGTGGCTTGGATTCCTGAGATATGATGAAGCATTGAGAATGTATGGTGAGCAAGCGTTAAACCTTGCGATTGGAGAGGGTTGGCTGGCCAGCTTATTTGAGTCTCAACCTATCTGCACATACCTGAAAGATAGATTCCGAGTGCCATTCGATTTTGATCAGTTAGATCCACGTCAAGATCTCCTCCTTCCCCGTATCGTTAATTTTCGCAAAAAAGATATTGGTTTTGAATTAGAAGAGGTATGCGATCTCCTCACAAAAGAATTTATTGAACAGGATAGGCTTTTTAAGCGCTATGATGAAGATGGTATTGTGGTCTATGTGTACATTGCCTTCAACAACTCACCCTTGCTCGAAAATTCCTTTTTCCTGGAGCCCAAGCTGGGAGTCACGATTATCCGAGAATTAAGAGACAGCGAATTGGTAGGCATTTATGACAGCTCAGGATATATTCCCCTTGATTATAAACTGGCTAAAGTTGAAAAGCCAGCCAGCTCATCAGACTTAAAAAAGATATTTACGAACCATGAAATGAGCTATCTTACAGGCGTATCGCTGCGCAACTCAAACCTGGGAATCCGATCTATCCGCTCCCGTTCATTCACCGCGGGAATCGTCCGTGACACCATTTCAGCATTTGATGATTATGCCCAGATATGCACTACTGCAACAGGTTACAGCTTGGAGGAACAAGAGGATAATAATGATAAAAGATCAAGACGTTATGTCGGCTTTCAACGCGGCCGGATCTCCGAGTCTAGCCAACGTGATAATCTGGATGAGTACGATAACTGGGTTAATCAAATCGCACAAACACTGACATTACCAAGAAATCCGTTATACACGTTCAGACGTTATGCCCCGGAATCTATACCAGCTGAAGATCCTACACCTCTTCATATCTTGCTTGATATATTTGATGTGGAAAAAAAATTTGAAACCATTGCGGGAAGGGATGTGGGATCAAAGGAGCAAATGAACATTGAGGAACTATCTTATGAAATTGATAAAAATGGTGGGTTTATATTAATTGCTAATGAACTTGAATGTGATGTGAAAATCACATATGATTCTATTCGCCGAAGATATGAACTAGAATCACCTTCCATAGATAGACTATACTGGAATACCGACCCCATGGATAATCGGGGCTTGATAAGTTACCTCAACCAGGAACAATCCTTCCGCATCATTCCCAAAACCGAGAACATCATTTACACGTTGGGGGAATTTTACAGACCTCTATTCAAAATAGGAAAAGAATTTGATCCAGATCTCTTTGAGGTGAGTCAGATTTTGGTTCCAACCCCGTTGCTTGAAGACATCAGTGAAGAAAAAGAAGGTGTATTTCCTTCGGATCAGAGTGGATGGGCAAAAGATACTCTCTTTGGTATTATCGACCGGCTGGGAGTTCCCGCTGCACTTGAGGAATATTTTCAGGATCCCGATATCCTGGTGTGTGACGATATGAGGACTGAATCAGCAGATTTCATCCTGGCTGAAACTAATAACAAACGTGTCATATTTATCCATGCTAAAGCAAGTTCCGACAAGCACCCCTACTCCGCGAGTGCATTACAGGTGGTATGCGCTCAAGCCACAAAAAACATCAATTACCTGGGTATGTTCAATGAATCTGTACCACCCAATTTGGGGGGTTGGGACGAACCTTGGCCAAATGCTAACAATCCAAAGGTGGCAAGACGAATTCGCCTAGGTCCAAAAACCGGTTTAGAAGCTTGGGACCAAATTCGTTCAATAATCAGACACCCTCTTACTGATCGCGAGGTCTGGCTTTTCATGGGCCAGACGCTGTCAAAAAGTACATTAGAGGAGTTGCTTGGAAAGGACCCCCCCACTCCGGAAGCTGTACAAGCTGCTTATCTGCTGCATGCAACGTTGACAAATGTCGCGTCTGTAGGTGCAAAAATGCGCGTTTTCTGCTATCCATGATACGATGGCAATCACTAACTAAGCCCATCAACAAATACTAAGTTGATTATTTCTCGATTGATTTTGAGCAAACGAATTTCAGGGAATAATCCCAATGGTTCATCACTTGTTTATTTTAATGGTAGTGTATCCAATTCTCATGAAACTTATCAGCGTTTTTGCATTTCCTGGGTTTGGCACAGATTTCTTGTACAAAATGCGCGATTTCTCGTCATTTTGTGATGAATATTTGCTGATTCAGCACCATCCCCAATATGCCGTCAGAGTTTCATGAAAATAAGATACAGTATCCTCTTATCTACACCTTTCAGATCCCCATATTGCGACATTGTCTGTTAGTAAACCACAGATTTCATTTCCAATCTCTCCACGCGATTCGGTCTCGCGCGTTGTAGAGAGTGCTTGCTTATTTGGCTCTCGTATCTCAGATTGCATGGAGGGACAGCCTAAGGTTACAAACACCTGGCCAATTTTCGATCCACTTATCCTACAAGAAAAGCAGTGCCAAAAAAACCTGCTCAAGCGATTCTTTAATCAGAGGCTTCTAGCTATTTGTGGATCTTGATGTTGCCACTACTGATAGGTTGGTCAAATCCGTTGTCGTAAACAACGACCTCACCGCTGTCCTCGTACCATATCTTGATGCGGAAAGTATCATCGCCACCTGGGTCAAGATCTTTAGCCCAGATAATGAACTTGAATAGCTCATCACTCGGTGCTAGGTCACCATTGATGGTACCTGACCCCTTGTACTGAGCATTGGTGCCACCTTGGTTGATCACTAACCAGTTATAGCTATCCGAATGGAAGTTCAGGCCACCGTTGCGGAAGTTGAACTCGGTGTTGCCTTCAGGCACTGACCTGCCATTCTTGTATTTGGAAATGAAGCCAAAGTTGGCTTTGCCTTCCGCCTCGGCACAAAAGTCGTCAAGATGACACCAACCAGCTTCTGAGTCAATCCAGCCGCCGCCGGTGACGAAGCCAGCGCTCGGGTCGTAGACGACTACTAACTCGGCTAATTCCCTTATACCAGTTTCAAGGTCTTTATCAGTCACGGTGACCTTCACGTTGTAGACACCAGCTTCGTTATAGTTGAGGGTAGTGCCACAGGAGGTGCCTGTTACCCCGCTTTCTGTCGCATCGACGTTGAAGGTCACGCCATCGTAATCGAGATCGAAGTCGCATATATACGGTTCGTCATTCACTTCTGCGGGATCGCTGAAATTGACGCTGACACTTTTGGATGACTGGAATTCGATATTAATAGGCTCTAGTGGCACCGTGATGGTATCTACCGTGGGTGCCACGTTTGCAACTGTGACCGTTGTGTCACTGATGACTGGATCATTCACGCTGTCGCTCACTGTCAGGGTGGCGGTGTAGTTTCCATTATCATAGCAAGTTAGGGCTGGATTGAGGGCGTTGGGGTCGGAGAAGGTGCACAGGGAAGAGTTCGCGCCCCAGCCAAATGTTAGATCGTCATCATCCGGATCGGAGGCCGTAGCGTCACTCAGGGCAATGGCCGAACCTTCGCTTCCACTGTACGGTCCTGCGGCATTTGCCATTGGTGCTTCGTTGGTCGCAACTTCAAAAACATAAGCCGAACCACTTCTTGTACCAACTACGCTGTTCTGCGCAGCACCGACTACGGCCACACCTTCATCAATGGCTACCGCACGGCCGAAAGTATCACCTCCCCCACCATCACTAGCAAGGAGCTTGAACTGCTCGGTCCAGGTCGTGCCACTGCGGATGAAGTAATAGGCCGAACCCTTATTGTCGTCATTTGGAGCACCAATCACAGCACTGTTCCCCTCCACAGCCACGGACCAGCCAAAAGTGTCGACGAATGCCGCATCGCTAGCTGTAAGTTTGGCTTCTTGAGACCATGTGGTTCCGCTGCGTGTGAATATGTACGCCGAACCACTAGCTGCACCTGCATCGTCGTCTGCGCGGGCTCCGACCACGACCGTGTCCCCATCCACTGACACAGCTTCCCGGCCAAACTGATCGCCAGCTGCAGCGTCACTAGCCGTGAGCTTTGCTTGCTCGGACCAGGTCGTGCCACTGCGGACGAAAACATAGGCCGACCCTGTATTTGTGCCGGCATGGTCATCACCTTCTGCTCCTGTTGCGACTGTGTCTCCACTGATATCCACCGAACTGCCAAACTGGGCATTTGCCGCAGCATCGCTAGCCGTGAGCTTAGCTTGCTCGGACCAGGTCGTGCCACTGCGAACAAAGATGTAGGCTGCGCCACTGCCAAACCCCGCCGCGCTGTCCCCTTGCGCTCCTACTACGATTGTATCCGCTTCAATAGCAACTGAACGGCCCATGCTAGCGTTGGTCGACGCATCACTGGCCGTGAGCTTAGCTTGCTGGGACCAGGTTGTCCCGCTGCGGACGAAGACGTAGACTGCGCCGCTGTCTGTTGTTCCGGGGACATCAGCCCCCAAGGCCCCGCTAGATGCCAAAACGGGCCGTGCAATTCAACACGACCCGTGGCGCCGTACCAGGTACGTACTTCTGATTTCAATTTGTGAGATCGATATGTTTTCAATCTACCAACTCCGGTAGCTTGCTAATTTCCGGCGAGATCGTAAGTGATTTCGAGATTGCTAGCGTTGCATGTCTGGGCAAGCCGACTCTCTCACCACCAGCAGGCTGACCAAGTCATCGTCCGCATGAAGGATGGCGTATTCCCCGACTTGTTCTGGCGTGAACTGCATTTGGGCAATGTCGTTTAGGCCGACGCGAATGGGCTCGGGTACAAGCGACTCTATACTGACTAGATTCTCGCCTCTCACCGAAAAGTGGTACAGCGTTACAGGCAAGCCGGCTCGTACCGTAATCGTATTGGGGAAAATGCGGCCATCAACGGGGCTGTGAATAATCGCAAAGGCTTGTACACCTTGATCAATGCGGAGCTGTTCCGTGTCCGCACAGTTGTCCGCAACAAGGAGTTCTCCGGAAAAGTTATGGCCCACGTTGAAAATCTCGAATGCTCCCGCTTTATCCGGTGAGAATGCAAAGGTAAACACTTGCCCAGGCCGCATTTCACTTGCATCGGTAAAGGGGTCAATCGTCCAACGATTAACGTGCTCTATCCCATCTGTCACTGCGTAAAGGGTGGTCGGCCGGTCCTGTAATAAAATCAGCGGATAAGGCCAATAATGATCGTATAACTGTTGAATAACAGCTAGTTTCTGGCCCCCCTCCTGGGAAAGTTCAACTGGCGGAGGGACGATGGTAGCAGGTAAAGCATCACCGGGTGTGGCAGTGGAATGGACCATCCTGTCCATCGGTGTTGGGTTAGGCGTTCCGGTTCGAGTGGGAGTAACTGAGGCGAGGGCGGGAACACAGGATGCTGCAAAGATCAAAAGAGCGGTCAATTGCATGATAGATTTCAAGAGGTTTTATCCAGTGGGGACATGGTTGTATTTAATATATCCGAATATGGTTGACCTGCCACCTTCTGCCACTGATCCTAACTTTACTTCTGAACCAGTTTTTGGGGGGCAGTGTATGTCGTCAAAGGTTTTCGGACACCAAGGCCAGATTCTTTATGGAGACTTTTTACCTCGTTGATTGAATTATACACCCGCAATTTGCAGGTACTGCTAGCGAGGTAAAGCCAGGGTCTGTTCTTTGAGCGTTTTTCTTTTCTTGATAATCTCCTTTTCTCTTCTAAAATAAACATCTGCCGGTGTCAGGTAATCCAATGACTCGTTATAGCGTTGGCGGTTTTAGTATTCAACGAAGGCAGCGATGGCCTGCTCCAAATCCTAGGGATAGTAATAGTTGCATCGCAAGACCACATTCTTCATTAAGCGGTGATAGCGCTCGATCTTGCCTCGGGTCATGGGATTATAGGGAGCGCCACGAATGTGTTCGATGTGCTGGCGTTTGAGGAAATGCTTGAGTTCGTTGGCTAAGAAGTCTCCATTCTTTTTCCCTCTATATCTGTCTCACAGGCTCTGACACGTTACAGCCTGAGGACTGTCACGCGCAATCGTACGATACTAGCAGTTGCCCCAATCCCGCCAGCCCGTCTGGATCAAGATAAATCGTGTTGATCTTGAGGTCGGAAGGGGGGGCAAGCAGAGGTCCCTCTACAATGCTGGCGTAGGGATGACCACCAAGCAACCTGTTGGCGTGCGTCAAGTAAAGGCGATCGAGAACGCCTCCGGCCAGCAAGAGATGCAGCACTTTCGGCCCAGTGGAAGAGTACACAGTTTGATAGCCGAGTTCGGTCAGATGTTGCACCATCGTCGAGCCGTCCACGCTAGTTTGCCCGGCAACGATCACCTTTCCCGCTTGGGCCTCGATCTCCTGTACCCGATGCGTATCAGGGTTGGCAGTCGTGAAGACGACGACTTTGCGCCCACCGGTTGTCAACACGTCGGGGATTGGGAAGCGCAGGCTACCGCTGATGATGGCGATGTCTGGATGAGGTGCCAGTCCGCGGCTCTGCCGCCAGGCTCGCAGGTTGGCAAAGCGCGGGTCGTCGACCTGCAGGATTTCCTGAGCACGACCTTCCGCCCAATCACGGAGGTAACGACCGCTGCTGACGATGATGTCGGCCTGGGCGGCCAACTCCTGGAACAGACGCCAATCCCGTTCGTTGGCGATGTTTTTTGGCATCGTCAACCCTTCGCCACTGGGGTGAGGGACGGCGATGCGTCCGTCGATGCTGACGATAAAGTTGCTATAGACAAAGGCTTTTCCCGATTGTTCAGCATATTGCCTCACATCGTGAGCCAAGAATGCGCCCTCAAGGGGTATCTCCTTCGCCGGAAGCGGATAGAGTTGCACGAATTTGTCCATGTTTTTATCACCTCTCACTCTAGAAACTCCTAATTGATCAGAAGCTTCTCCGGCGACCCCAGAAGCGGCCTCTGGAACACCAAGCTGATCCCTCCATCAAGCTCTGAAACGGTACAGTGCATGTTAGCCTTCAGTATCTCTTATTCTAACCCCCTAATCTGTCCGGTGAATTCTGAAACCAAAAACCAATCCCATATTTTTGGGACTAATACGCGTGGAGACCCCTGTTTCCTGGTTGGTTTGCAATCTTGGGTGCAAACATGACAATTAAAAGGGAAGCAGAGGACTATAAATTCATTATATAGAAAAATGCCCGAATACACAAGTACACGAAAAAGAAGTGGTTATAACATCAGCGGGTGGCGAATTAAGAAAATTGGTTTAGAATCTCTGATCTCAACTCGATCAAAGCCATTACCGTGTCAATCCTGAGTCAGTAGGAGTGCAGCTCACATCCCTTGCCAGGATTTGTGGATTCGAAGGATTTTGAAGTTCAACTCTATGCATTCAAACATCCGATCGGTATTGATTCGAAATCCAATGAATAACCAAGTATAGAGCGAGACTGACGACATTCGCAAATCATCAAAGAATGTAATCCGATAATTTATTGAATCCCCATTGGAGTGCTGGTCGAAAGCTGAATTCCTTTTTTTATTGTGACCCATACTTAACCATATCCGGGATTGTTTGATCACTTTCCAAGAGCTCATAATCAGGTTGAAATTCATGGACTTGGCCAAACAATAATCCCTGGTTGGCTATCACGACAACCTGACCAGGCTCAATAATTGAACCTACTGGAAATTGATACATACCTTCCGAATCTCCTCTCGTTTCGCTTCCCCAATTTTTGACCAACCAAATTGATCCTTTATATGCTGCGATTGTAAATTTCGATCCATTCAAGACCCGGTTCGTGACTGTTTGGGTTATTCAAGACTTTAGAGATCAACAATCGCAGGTTTAGTTCTTCACCGACCAGGTACGAGCGAAGGATCAGCGGGAAATACAAGTGGGGAACTGGCATACCGTTTTGCAATGTGTTGATTGTGTCCCAGAATTTCAAGTAAAATTGGCGAAGGATCTTGCGGCTGCGGAAGAGATTTTCGAACCTAAAAAATGGTCGTTGGGCTCTGATTTCACCACCGGGACCGAACCCCGGTTATCCATCTGGATGGAGGCGTGCAATGCAGAAACCTTTTGTAATTGGCCGGATCACATTAGTGCTCCTTTCTATTTTCCTGGCTGTCATACTGGGAGCATGCAATATTCCTGAAAAAGATTCCACGTCTGGGTCGACAGATACAAACACCCTTAATTTGACCTTAGCTCCATCCGCCACACTTACCCCCACCACCCCGCCAACCTCTACACAAACCCCAATGCCCACCGAAACATTGACCCTCACACCCTCCTTAACACCAACCGCCTCCGATACGCCCTCCCCCACCTCCACCGATATACCTACCATCACCCCCACGCTGACTCCAGAAACTGCAACTGCGAATGCCGAACAAAATGTAAATTGCCGGTGGGGACCGAGTCCGGTTTACTTGAACGCAGGTTTATTCCCGGATGGGGCGACAGCCCGGATCGATGGACGAAATTACGCAGCCACCTGGCTCTGGATTCAGATGGAGGGTTTTTCCTACCGCTGTTGGGTCGCAGCTTCGGCCATTGTCGTGACCGGAGACCTGGAGAGTGTGCCCAGTGCACCAACAGGGCCGCCGATCAATACCAATGTACCCCCTCCCACCGGGGTAGGTGCCATGCGCAATGGCAACAAAGTCACCATAACCTGGAATGCGGCTGCTCCCGCGGTAGACCTGCATTACCTGATCCGGGCCGAGGCCTGCAATGGACAGTATGTAATTGCGACGATCGACACGACTACGAATACGTCCTACACCATCCAGGATAAGCAGGGGTGTTCGGGGACATCGAAAGCCCAGATGCATGTGGTTAATAAAACGGGATATTCTTCGCCAGTTTCAGTGCCCTGGCCATAATATTCCAATTCTAGGGAAAATTCCAAACCCGGTATCATGGCAGTTAACCGTGGTTGCTTGCGAAGTGTCCTTCTGAGCGACGATGTATCGTGTCAGAGCCTGTGAGACATATAAAGTGGGAAAAAGAACCCACCCTCACCAATCAACCGGATTCGGTTCAATCAAGGCGATATCTATCGTCATCTCTTCAAGTGCGTCCGCTAACTCATCTTCTGGAGAGATTGGCTTTCTATTCGATACTTCGCTGATCCTCTTAGCAAGGTCATCGGGCATTGCCCAGCCATCGGGGAGATTGGAATTATCCTTCATACACAATTTATAACTCATATATAACTACCATAAATGGGGAAATGCGGGAGATAGAGGCATTAACCTGAGAGTGTATCTTGCTGGTGAAAGAGAGAGCATCTAAATGGTTGATTTCACTACCATGCGTTTTGTTTTACTCATCAGCTATTTCCATTTTGAGAATTCCATCAACTCCAGGATTATCAAGAATAAAATCATAATACTGCTTAACACCAATTCCGTTTAGTAGAACACAGACTCGATACTTTCCAGGTTCGAGTTGTAAACCAGGATTTCTACCATCTAGAAATTTCGTTATACTCTCTCGAGAATATGCATAGCAATTCCCATCAGTTAAATGTTTGAGTGCGATCATTAATTTACCTGCTAAAACGCCTGGTGGGATGTCAATTTCATTTGTTATGCCAGAGTAGCCAACATGATCAGGAGCCGTGGATTCTGCCCATTGACCATAAACTGAGAATAGATGTTCATCCGTTGTGGTATCGTTAAATTCAATTAATGCAGTAACTCTCTTTGCCTCAGATTTCTCACCAGGTATATCGGGATTATTTCTGAACCAAGCCTGTAAAATTCCATAATTCGGGATCTGATCGTTACTTACAAGTGACCCGCGGAAGAGTGGTGATTCTCTCAATTGATCTACAATGATATTTGGACGTGTTTCGTTGATAGCTTTTAGTTCGATTTCCAATTCTCTTCGCTTTCCCCATTCTTCAAAATAAATCCAATAAGGTGAAAGTATTAATCTATACACAGATAGAACAAACAACAAACTTATGGGGATTAACCAAACACCAATGTTAAAAATATCCCTAACCGATGGAAAAAAGTAAGTAATAACACCACCAGCTAAACCTATTATTCCGGCGATATAATCAGCTCTTTCAAGAGGTTTACTAAAAGCTCTTTTGATCAGTGACCAGTAGAATTCATGTTTTCTCATACATCTGCCCTACATTATGATAATTATTGTTGTTAATTCCAACAAAAGAAACTAATGAATGAATTTTTCCAACTATTTCTTGATTAAATTAGAAAATTAATGAAATGAGAAAATGTATACTATTATCCTACACCAAGGAAGATTTCCAAGTCAAGCAATTTAGACAATCCATAATAAAAGCCCCGACATCAAGCCGGGGCAAGGTTTCCTGGACAGGTGTTTCTATGAGATTATGCACCGATAAGTATGCTTGTCATTAGCTGAATCCCGTGTGTATTATGTCCCGTACTTAACCATATCCGGGATTGTAGTATCACTATCCAAGAGCTCATAATCAGGTTGAAATCCATAAACTTGGCTAAACAATAATCCCTGGTTGGCTATCACGACAACCTGACCAGGCTCAATAATTGATCCCACTGGAAAATGATACATCCCTTCCGGATCTCCTCTTGTTTTGCTATCCCCAATTTTATGACCAACCAAATTGCCTAAGGCGCACTGTGGAGGGCGTTCTTCTGCTTCATGATTCGTCTTTTCCCCCAACAAAGACAGATTGGCGATCGCGTTCCTGAAATCGTTTAAACCGATATTGGTTGAAACGAACGAACCCCCGGTTCAATACTTGCACCGGCAAGAAAGTAATACAATTGTCTGCATTAACAGGTAAAATTGGTGTGTACTGGATAGGAGGATCCGGATATGAATACTTCCGATAGAGAGCGTGGGCAGAGCTTAGTCGAATATGCATTGATTTTGATCCTGGTAGCAATAATTGTAATTATTGTGATCTATTTATTTGGTCCTTACATTGGCAATCTTTACAGCAACATCATTCAGAGCATTTGACACGAATGACGTTTCTCCCAGAGGATGTCCCCCTAATTAAACGGGTATTTGACATGCTGGTGTCCACCTTCGGTTTGCTCATCTTATCCCCGCTGTTAATAGTCATTGCGCTTGTGATATTACTATTTAATGGTCTGCCAATTTTATTTCGTCAGCTGCGTCCAGGGTACCAAGGCAGACCTTTTATCATCTACAAATTTAGGACGATGACTGATGAGTTCGACTCCCAAGGCAGACTACTTTCTGATGAACATCGATTGAAGAGGTTTGGGCAATTCTTACGGGTCACCAGTCTGGATGAATTACCCGAATTGATCAATGTCTTCAAAGGTAAGATGAGCTTGGTAGGTCCACGGCCTCTATTAATGCAGTATTTATCACGCTATACCCCTGAACAAGCCCGGCGTCACGATGTCCTTCCAGGAATTACGGGTTGGGCACAAATTAATGGGCGCAACGCCATCACCTGGGAGGATAAATTCAAATATGATGTCTGGTACGTTGACCATTGGAATTTCTGGTTAGATATGAGAATCATCGCTGAGACGATCTGGAGGGTCTTGCTTCGCGAAGGGATCGACGAGCCAGGCCATATTTCAGCGGGAGAATTCATGGGTACACAAAAAAGCAACGGACACCAAGCGCAAGACACATAAGAAAATTTGCGATTGGCAATAAATCAAATGACTCTAAACTCCAAAATAGCTTCGGACCAGGATTCAATGGTTAAATTGGCAGATTTATATCGCTCAATGCTGCGCATTCGGCGCTTTGAGGAGACCGTTTTGGGCGAGTTTTCGCGCGGCTACTTTTTTGGAACAACACATACATACATTGGCCAAGAAGCAAATGCGGTCGGTGTGTTGCGAAATATTGCTCCAGAGGATATCGTAGTCAGCAATCACCGCAGTCACGGTCACTTTCTTGCTTACGGTGGAGACATGCGCGCTTTATTTGCTGAATTAATGGGCAAATCCACCGGCGTCTGTGGAGGCAGGGGGGGTTCACAACACCTGCACTGGAAGAATTTTTACTCTAATGGTGTCTTAGGCGGCACTTCACCCATCGGCACTGGAATTGCTCTGGCGGAGAAATTCAACCAGCGGGATACTGTTACGATCACATTTCTCGGGGATGGTGCTCTCGGTGAGGGTATCCTTTATGAATCCCTAAACATGGCATCCTTATGGACAGCACCGGTCCTTTTCGTTCTTGAGAATAACCATATTGCACAAACCACACCTACCGAACTCAACCTGGCAGGGAGTATAGCCAACCGGTTCAATGCATTTGGTATTGACTCTGAGGTGCTCGACACCAGCGATGCCCTTGTGATCCAGTCATCTGCGGCTCGCGCAATCTCTGAAGTGCGAGAGAAATTCTCACCTCAGGCACTCATCCTCAACACCTACCGCTTCGGGCCGCATTCAAAAGGTGATGACACCAGACCAGAGAAAGAAATCCTCGAACTTCGAAAAACCCGTGATCCGATCTCAATTCTGGCAGCACGTCTCGAGCCAGATCAGATCAACCCTATTGAAGAAGAAGTTGACGACGAAGTTAAGCATGCCTTTAAGAAGGCAAAATCCGATCCCATCCCCGAATGAACCATTTTTAATGATGAAGATGTGGGATCTTATCCTAACGTGATTGATAATGCAAACTGTCCTTGAATCCCTCAATCAAGCCCTCCACAAAGCTTTGGCGTCCGATGAACGCGTATATGTCCTGGGTGAAGATATCCTAGATCCTTATGGTGGG
>SDBU01004005.1_pt1 | contig 18397 bp, 15 predicted proteins | sample 2277071 | NCBI WGS metagenome assembly SDBU01 (sample SAMN10397929, study PRJNA504765) | marine sediment metagenome | isolation source: marine sediment core GS08_GC12, 126 cmbsf | place: Arctic Ocean: Gakkel Ridge, Loki's castle | collected 2008 | reverse complement strand
CCTGCACGATGCCCGGCCGGCCAGGATTCTCTTCCAGGATGCGTCGCACATGGTCCACAGCGGCCGGCCACTCCCTGGCGGCCACGGCCATTATCATCTGGCTCTCCAGCCCGAGCAAGTTCTCGCCCTGTGCGGCGAAGGGAGTGGAGGAGGGGATGGGCGCAGAGAATCTCTTGACCGGCCGTGGCGTGGCGCCCGCGCCCAGATCGGAGGCAAAGACCCTCAGATCCGCACTGGCCACGGGCACGCCGTCTGATCGGATGGTGACATCCTCGACCAAGAACGTGGCGTAGGCCCCCCCGCCCACACGGCTCAGGAAACTGAGCAAGTTGGGCACCGCACCCTCTGCCTCCAAGAGGAAGCGCTGCACATTGTAGACCTCTTCCTCCCAGTCGGCGGCAACCGCCTCCATGCGTACAAGCTGCACACCCAGTTCATCGGCATAGCGGTAGTAGCCCGACAACTCCTCGCCAGCCTGGGCAGTGGACGGAAAGTCGGATAGCGCTTGCCGCAACCGTCCCTGCGCGTCGGCGATCTCCTCGCGCAAGTCGCCTGGCTTCATGGTCCGGGCCTGCTGCGTGCGCGCGATAGCATCCTGGACATCATTGTAGCTGGCCTGCAGCTCAGCTCGCTGTCTGATGCTCAGCACGAGCGACCTGGCAGTCACCCCAAAGAGAATCGTGGCCACCACCAGACTCACAAGGCCCCCGATGCTTACGGGATCCCCGATCTTGATCCGGCCAAGCAGATCCCTCACGTCCATGTTCATGGCTCGACGCTCTTCATCGCCAGCAGGAGCTCGAATCTGATCACGCTATCGTCGTTCCTTGCCCCGACCAGTTGCCGCCGGCCGGCGCGCTCGGGCAAGGGCGCGCCCAATCCCATGCGCCGTCGGCCTCCAGGGAAAAGGGCGGCCCCCAGGTCGGTGGTTGGAGTGAGGGTGGGCGTGCAGGTAGCGGTGAGCGTCAGAGTGGGCGACGGCGGAGGCACCGGCGTGCTGGTGGGCATGGGCGTCGGCGAGTAGTGGGGCGTGGGCGTATGGAGCACGGGGGTGGGCGTCGGGCCGGCAACCTCATCCACCCGAAGGTAATACTGCATGTTAGGCCCAAACTGGTCCTTGTTGTAGATGGTGATATCCACTTCGCCATCCACCGTTACCGTAAACGCAAGCCGAGAGATGAGTGAACCTGAGCCAGGGTCAGCATCGTCGTTCTGGCAACTGGCTGGGTCGCAACTCTGGATCGGCCCCACCGCCACCAGCAGAGTGTCCACCCCTGGCACCAGAGATTCACAGGTGGAGGTGATGATCGCCGGATCGTATGCGTTGCCGCAAGTGGAAACGACGTACTGCCGTCCGCCCTTGACGGTCAGCGTCACCCGGTCGATGTCCAGATACGGATCAAAGGTGTGAAGCTGTATCTCACGCACCGAAATGTAGCGTTTGGTGGTCAGGTCGGGCTCGTAGGCATCGCCGATCTCAGCGCTCAGGTCATCCACCTGGATGGAATAGCTTCTTTCTGGGCCATACTGGCCATTGTTGGCGATGGTGACCACCACCCGGGTGTCGGTTGAGCCATCGTTCTGGAGCTCGACGTACGAGGAGAGGTCGCCGGCGGGCCCGTCGTCGTTGCACTCGTGCAGTGCGCCCATGTCCGCGCACAAAGTGGTATCGACAAGCTCGGCCAGGTTCGAGGTAAACATACGATAGCGGTGGCCAGCCTTGGCCACGAAATAGACCCTGTCCACATCACCCGGCGGATAGAAGGTGCGCTCTTGGGGCACACCCAACGAGATCGGCACCGGGTCCACGTCGTCCACCTCGAATGGATCGCCCGATCCCACGTCCGAGACCGTGAGGGTGTAGGTCATGCCCAACCCAAAGAGACCCTTGTTCACCACACTGACAAAGGCCGGCCCATCGCTGCCGGTCACGTTCTGGATGCGCACCAGGGAGCTCAGGTCCTGGGGACCGCGGTCATCGTTGGTCAGAGTGGTGCCGCCGATCTGCACCGTGATGTAGGTATCCACGCCGGGAGCCAGGTCTGTGGTCTCGACCTCGTAGGCATAGCCATCCTTCGCCGTGAATACCACGCGATCCCGGTCGCCCGGCCGGCAGAAGTTGTGCTCCTGTTCCTCGTTCACCACTATCAGGCGGGGCACTATGTCGTCGGGCTCGTAGGCGTCGGCACAATCGGGCGTGGGAACCAGCGTCGCGGTGAGGTCGGGGGTTGGCGTGGGACCCAACTCGGACAGGGTAAGCCAGTACTCCCTGTTCGGCCCATATTGCTCGCGATTGCTGATGGTGACCCCAGCCGTGCCATCGTGGCTGGCGATAAAGACGATGAGCGACGAGTGGTCGCCGTGGGCCACATCGTCGTTCTCATACCTCACACCGCTCACCAGCACCGACAACACCGTATCCACGCCCACGGTCAGGCTGTAGGTCCTCAACTCGTACCTATGGCCGGCTTTCACGTTGAACTCGACGCGATCGATGTCTCCCACGGGGTAAAAGGTATGGCGCTGGTGCTCCCAGGGAGAGAGAGGGCGCGGATCGTAGTCGTCCGGCTCGTACGAGTCGCCCCCCACTTCCAGCAACTGCAACACATAGCTCATGTCCGCGCCGAACTGCCCACGGTTGGTCACGGTGGCCTCAGCAACGCCATCGAGAGCGGCCTGAAAGCTGACGTGAGACGAGCGATCGCCCGGCGAAGCGTCGTCGTTGTAGTGGACCACACCATCGACCAGCACCGAGAGAGCCGTATCTACGCCCATCGCCAGGTCGAGCGTGCGCAGCTCGTAGGCCACACCTCCCTTGACGGTAAAGGTCACTCGATCGACATCACCGTCGGGATAGAAGGTGCGCATCTGGGCCTCACCGACAAAAATGGGCTTTGGCGACTGGTCGTCCTTCTCCCACGGATCTCCCGCCGGCTCGTGCACCAGCAGCGTGTACCACTGATCTGGGCCATACTGGCCCCGGTTGCTGACTCTGATCCGCACCTCCACGTCGTGGGAGGCCGGCACCTGCACCTCGACCAATGAGGCCAGGCTCCCCGTCACCGTGCCAGTGGGACACTGGCAGGACAGCAGCACCGTCTCGCCAGGATAGCAGTCATCATTGGCATAGGTCGAGGTATCCACAACGACCTCCAGGTAGGTGTCCACGCCGGTGGCCTGGGGGAGGGCCTGAATGCAATAGCGCCTACCGGCCTTCCCCAGGAAGGTCGCCTGGTCTATGTCATATACTGGGCTAAAGTTGTGCCACTGAATCTCGCCCACAGAGATCGCGCCAGGGAAAAAGTCGTCGATCTCGTAGGCATCGTATGGGCCTGGCGTTGCCGTGGGCACGCCTGGAATCGCCGTCGCAGTGATGACCGGCGTCGCCGTCCCAGTGGGCACCGGCGAGGGCAGCGCTGTACTATACATCGACTCGATCATGACCTGGCGAAAAACCCCCGATCGCTCCAGGTCGCCCTTGTAGGCGAGCACGTCCTCCTGGGTCAGGGCATAGCCGATGAGCCTCAGATCGTCCCCCTCTTGAACAAGATCGGCGAGTTGGATCCGCTCGGAATCGCGCGACAGTATGGCCTCGAAGATGCTCCCCCAGTCTCGCTCTCCGGCCGCGATCGTGGGATAAACGGCTTGCACGACCTCAAGTGCATGTAGGGTCCGCGAGAGTTCCTCGGTGAGTGCGACGACCTCTGGGTCTAGAGCACCAAGCTCTGCCAGGGCGTGTTGGGCTTGCGACAGCGCGTCGCTCGCCTGCTCGGCTTGGGCGCGATTGCGCAGGGTGAAGACGAACCCGGGCACCAGAGAAACGAGCAGAACGATGGCCACGATCCAGACCAGCTTGATCGCCGGCGAGACCACGCGCGGTCGATACTCTTCTGGGAGGATGTCTATGTCTAGCGGTTCCGTCCGCTTCGATTCTGGACGCATGGTCCCCTCGAGAGGGTAGAGTGGAATCCACTCAACTCGGCGACCCAGCAGAGAAGGGCACTATCCTCAGGCAAGACCGAAGTAGAATCAACTCCGCTCCCATTGTAGCACATCCTTGTGATACTGTCACTGAGCGCGTGCACTGAGGGCGCAGGCAGGCCCGACCGTCAATCACCAGCCTCCGAGTGCCAAGCCTTCACCTTTGTCTCGCCGCTCACCGTCTCGCTGATGCGCACCGTGGTGGTGATGCCGCCAGACACCGACTGGAGGTCAAAGACGCCATAGGTAACGACACTTTCGTCGCAGGACGCACCCTCACAGCCCGGACCGCTCTCACCATTGCAGCAGTTGTCAGTGCCGTCTTCGCCGTCGAGCTCGTCGTCGCCGGGGCCGCCATCGAGTCTATCGTCACCCTCGCCACCCAAGAGCGCGTCCTTGCCATCGCCTCCGCACAGGACATCGTTGCCGGGTCCTCCGTCCAGCTCGTCCTTATCGTCGCCTCCGCACAGGACATCGTTGCCGCCCCCCCCGTGCAGCTCGTCTTTTCTACCCAGGCCGCAGATTATGTCGTCACCGCCATAGCCATAGATTTCATCCGCCCCATCGGTACCGACCATGATGTCATCCTGGTCGGGCCACCCATTGAGACGCTTCTTATATCTCTCGCCATCATCTGGGCCACCCACGATGATGTTATCCTCGTTCACATAGATGGTCGGGGTCAAGTCGTCGCAGTTGGGGCAGAGGCCCTCCGGACCGGGACCGCACTCGGGAATGCCGGCGTAACCCCCGGCTGCAGTGATCACGCAGACGGCCTGCACCGTGGGGATGATATCGTTGACGGCGCCAGGTGCGTCAATGGGCTGGGGCGTCCTCTGACTGGCGATAAGGGTCTCGCGAAGGGAGGCGTCGTGAGCGACTTGCCACACACCATACTCGGCACCAGCGTCGCTGCTATATTGAGCGCGAAGCGTGGTATCGAACGTCTCCAAGAACTTCATGCTGCTGCTGGTGCGGAACATCAGCGTGCCCACCAGCAGTGCGCCAATTGCCAGGACGATGAGGGCAAAAGGGAGGGAGTCCCCTGCCTGAGCCTGGAGCGGCCACTCGGGGCGCTTCATCGGCTGCCTCCCGCCCATCAATCGGATGGGCGCAGCGAAAAGGCCCAGGTAGCAGTGCGGCTCTCTTCGCGCAGAGTAACCGTGAGGGTCAAGGTGAGCGTGGTAGAGATCGGTCCGGGAGAGTAAAAGTCCACGTTGTCCAGGTAGCGGGCGACGACGAGCCGATCGCTCCCGTCGTCGCGGACCAACGTGCCGTCCTCGACAGAGTAAGTGATCGTCAGCGGAGTGGGAGTCTCGACCAGGCCAAAGGTGTGGACGGGCACGGTGAGGGTCAGGGTATTGCCGGCCACTGTCCCCGCAGCAGCGGCAATCACGTCGTGGCCGAACAGAGCACCGGCCTTTTGCAGTTGATGGTTGAGGGTCAGCGCGTCCTGCTGCAGACGCGTCAGTCTGTTGAGCTGAAAGAGCGCGGTGCCCGCCACGGCGATAACCACGGCAGAGATGGCTCCAACGATGAGGATTTCGACCAGGCTGATGCCGATCTCGCCCGCCCTGGCCCGAGGGTTGTGGGCCGCTCGCCGGCGGCATCTTGTGTCCGCGCTCATCGTCTCACCTTGAAACCCTCCAGCCTGGCGGCCGGCTTCCCATCGTGGCTCACCGTGACCGCGATGCACTGCAATCCGCTGTCCGGTGACTGCATGGCTGTGGTGAAGGGGCCAGTGGGCGATACCCAATGGGTCACGGTCACGGTCACGGAATAGGGGCCGGCCACCGGTATGGCGGGATAGTTCTCTTGATATTCGGCGCCCTTGATCTCCTCAAGTTGCCTTCGAGCAAGGTTCTCTCCCACAACCCGCCTCTCCACGATCGCCATCCCCATCATGCCCGTAGAGATGGCGCTCAACAGGACCACGAGGGCCAGCCCCAGGATGGCCACGGCCACAAGTTCGCCGACCAACGTGCTGCCGCTGTCTCCGGATAGCATGATGACCGCTTTCAACCAGATGTGTCTGCTTCGTGATCGCTGCATTCCCGGCCCGCTGCGAACGAGGGCTGACCCGACCTGGGTCGCAGCACAGCCAACGCCGCGCCGTACCGCCAGGCGACGATCGCCTTCCCCGATCTACCGGATCGCTCCCATCAACGAGTACATGGGCATTATCATGGAGATGGCGACGAACCCGACCACCAGCCCGACAAAGACGGTCAGCGCTGGCTCCACCGCCCGGGCAAGGGCAGATACGGTTCTATCGACCTCCTCCTCATAGAGGATGGCCAGAGTCTCCAGACTGTCGTCCAGGGCCCCCGTCTCCTCCCCCACGCGCACCATCTGTATCAGCAGGTCGGGGAACATCCCTTGCCGCGCAAGTGGGTCGGCCAGCCCATGACCCTGCAAGAGCTCATCTCGCACCCGCACCAAAGCTCCGGCTATCAGCCGGTTGCCTTGGGTGCGTATCACCAGGGCCATGATCTCTGCCATCGGCACTCCTGCCCGGAGCAAGGCCGACATGGCGCGGCACATGCGGCTGAGCGCACCGCGAATGATGAGCCTTCCAACTACTGGCAGTCTGAGCAGCGCCCGGTCGAGCAACAGGCGACCGCCTTCGGTCCGGGCAAAGCGAAACGCCGCGATCAGGAAAAAGACCACCGCCCCCAGAAGGTGGAACTTGTAAGTGGAGAGAAAGCCGGCGAGAGCGATGAGCATACGAGTTGGCAGGGGCAGCCGTACATCAAAGCTCAGGAACATGTCGGTCATGGGTGGCAGAGCCACGGCGAGCAGGACAAAAACCACGCCGAAGGCCATGGCCAGTACGAAGCCGGGATAGGCCAGGGCGCCACGAATCTGGCGACTCACGGCCTCCTCCTTTTCGATGTAAGCCGCCAGTTGTCTCAGAACTGCCTCCAGGTTTCCCGTCCGCTCGCCAATCTCGATGAGCCGTCCGTAGAACGTCGGAAACGCGCTCGGCTTGCGCAGGATGGCTTCAGAGAGAAGGCTGCCCTGCTCCACATCGACCACGATTTCGGCCAGCAAATGGCGCAGTTGCCTGCTGGGCACCTGTTCTCTCAAGAGTCGCAGTGAGCGCAGGATGGGGATGCCCGCCTGGATGAGGGTGGCCAGTTGCCGCGAAAACACCGCCACGTCGGCTGGCTTGACCTTGCCAAGAAAGGGCAAGAGACCACTCGCCCTGTCTCGTGCTTTCTTTATCGAGACAACCGTGTACTCTTGTCGCCAGAGAAGCTCCTCGGCCCTCTCCTCTGAAGGGGCCTCCAGACGGCCTCGGACTCTCTCGCCCTCGGGCGTGTATGCTTCATACCTGTAGGCCATATGCCAAGCTCATCTCCGATCAGGTCATGGTAAAGACTTCACGCATAACTTCGGCAGGAGTGGTTATCCCCGCCTTGACCTTCAACATGCCATCGTGGAACATGGTCACCACTCCAGCTTCCTGCGTGGCTGAGCGAAGCTCATCCGACGTGGCGCCCTGAAGCACCATGCGGCGCAACCTGTCGTTCATCCGGAGCAGCTCGAACACCCCTATGCGACCACGATAGCCCGTGTCAGCGCAAAAGTTGCATCCCAGGCCAACGTCAAAGAGGGTGCGTTCCTCGCCCATCTCCTGCTCATAGGCCAGACTCTCTTGATAGGGCACCTCTTGTCGCATTCGGCAGTGGTTGCAGGTTCGTCGCAAGAGCCTCTGCGAGACCACGCCCAACAGCGATGAGGTTATCAGGAATGGGTCAACGCCCAGGTCCACCAACCTGAAAAGGGCGCCCACTGCGTCGTTCGCGTGGATCGAAGAGAGCACTAGATGACCGGTAAGGGAGCCGTGCACGGCGGTGCTCGCGGTCTCTTGATCGCGAATCTCTCCGACCAACACGATGTCTGGATCGAGGCGCAGGATGGCCCGAAGTCCGTTGGCGAAGGTGATGCCTGCCCTGCGGTTCACCTGCACCTGGCTGATCCCCTCAAACCGGTACTCAACGGGGTCCTCAATGGTCACGATCTTTTGCCCCACTCTGTCGAGCCGATTGATCGTGGCGTAGAGCGTGGTCGTCTTGCCAGAGCCGGTCGGGCCCGAGATCAGAAGCATGCCCCAAGGTGAGTGGGCCATCTGCTCGTACAGTTGCTGTACGTCGGGCTGGAAGCCAAGCTCGCCAAGTTCGCGGAGTGAGATCGCCTTGTCGAGCACTCGTAGGGCAACCATTTCGCCGTGGATGGTGTTCATCGTGGCCACGCGAAAGTCCACCGTATGTCCGTCCACCTCCGTGGAGAACTGACCGTCCTGTGGGCGGCGTCGCTCGGCGATGTTCAAGTTGGCCAGCACCTTGAGACGCGACAGTAGCGAAGCGTGAACGCGCAGCGGAAGGCGCATCACCTCGTGCAGCACGCCATCGATGCGGTAGCGCGCGCGGAGCCAACCCTCCTGCGGCTCCAAATGGATGTCAGACGCCCGGTCCTTCACCGCTTGCCCGAGCATCAGGTCCACCGAACGCACCACCGGGGCCTGGGCTATGAACTCGGCCGAGAGGCGCTCTGCGGCTTCCTCCGCTTCGCGTCCCGCAGGAGCTATGCGCTCGATCTGGCGCTCGATCTCCCCCCTGCCCTGGTAATGAACGTCGAGTGCCCCCTCGATGTCGGCCTGGGTTGCCTTCAGTGACTTGATGCGCAGCCCAGTGCGCAACCTCAGATCGTCGTTCGCATACAGGTTGGTTGGGTCGGCCATGGCCACGATGAGGTGCCCTTGATCGACTCTGAGCGGAATCAGAACGTACTTGCGCGCCATGGCCTCGGGCACCAACCTGAGCGCCTCCGGATCGACCTGATAGCGCTTCAGATCCACGACCGGCAGGGCGTCCACGTCCCTGCTCTTGGTCTCTATCATCTCGATCACGGCGTCGATATCAAACGGCTTGTACAGCACGCCATCCACGCCTGCCCACAGTGCCTCAGAGACCAGCCCCTCCAACTGGCTATGGCCGGTCATGACCACGGTCGCGGCTTTGGGATTGACGGTCTTTATCTGGCGCAGCGTCTCGACGCCGTTCATGCCGGGCATCATGATGTCGATGAGGACCAGGTCATAGGATGTCTCTCTCATGCGCTGAATGGCGGTCTCGCCGCTTTCGGCTGTGGCCACAACCAAGCCTTTGTCCTCGAGGATGTCGCTGAGAGTCTCCCTCATGCCGGGATCATCATCCACGATGAGAATGCTCAACCCTCCTTCGACGGCGGTGGATAGCTGCTCCGCCACAGCCGCATACGGAGCCGTGACGAGGCCCTCTCGGTAGGATGCTGCCGGGCCGACCTGGTGGCCCGCCTCCGTCAGCTTCTTTGTTCCCGCCAGCGCCTCCCTTTGCGAGCGCTGCAAGCTTCCTTCCATGTCTCTGTCCTTACTAGGCGTCACACAAGCCCGGGCTCTGGCTCCCGCACAGTCTTCGTCAGCCAGGCAATAGGAATCTCGCACCAATCCCGCTTCTCAAAGCTCAGCAGGGCCATGCTTCCCACCCAGCCCCCGTCTCAGTGTGCGCAGCAATCTCGCACTGATGCGGGCTGGCCACTGCGGCCTCACTATATCATACTGATTGGGGGCAAACCGTAAACGGTTCGTAAGGGGAGCGTAAGAAGTACGTAAAAATTCGCGGCGCCGAGAACGAGCGTCATGAGGGAGTATGGGTTGCCCTTCGCACCCCGGCGAAGCCAGGTGGATGCCCAAAGCGGTCAGAGGTTGCTGAGAGGCTCCTGTAATGCGTCAAGAGCAGGGATGATGATGGTGAACCGCGTACCTATGCCCTGTTTGCTCTCCACCTCCAGCGAGGCATGGTTCAACTCTATCAGGCGACGGGCAACAACCAGACCAAGTTTCAGCGCCGAGAAACCGCCAGCTAGTTTCAGGTCAAAGAGATGAGCTTCTTCCTCTTGCGGCAGGCCGGGTCCCGAGTCGGCCAGCTCAACATAGACCTTGCCACCATACAGGCGTGAGGCCACCCGCAAGCCATGGTCCTCACCAAGGCTCGCACACTGACAGACCACCACATTCTCTATGGCTCGCCCCAACTGCTCCGCGTCGGCGCGGACCATCGGCAGATTCGGTGCCAGCATCCGCGTGACCTGGACCCCCTCTGGTACGATGCTCCGACGCAAGACATTGCTGACGAGCGCGTTCAGGTCGGTCTCGGCGAACGTAGGGGGCCTGGCGGCGGTCAAGTCCATCAGGTTCCCTATGATCCAGCTACTCATGTCGATCTGTTTCAGGAGGATGCCAACGTGTTTGGACAGCTTCTCGCTCTGTTGACCGACCTTCATGTTCAAGTAGTAGGCAGAATTCCTCATCACGCCGAGTTTGTTGCGCAAGTCGTGGCCGATCGTGCGGATGACACCGCCCAGGTGCTCGTCCACTCCTGCGTCTGACTCGCTGAACCGGGGCATGGCGGTCATTCTCCCTTGACGGCGGATATCAGACCCAAGAGCCCGGGTATGTCGAGCGGCTTGTACACGACGGTCTCGGCACCCTGGCGGTGGGCCTCTGCCACCTCGGCAGCCTGCGTGTAGGCAGTCATCATGATCACGGGCAACTCTGAGCAGAGCTCCTTGATCTGCCTTAGAGCCTCCACACCATCCATGACTGGCATCCTGATGTCCATCAGTACCAGACCATATTCCTGGGTCTTGACCTTCTCGACCGCCTCCAGCCCATTTGCAGCCTGGTCAATCCGGAGGCCAAACTCCTCCAGGATGTCCGCGAGCGTGTCTCTCATTCCCTGCTCGTCATCCACCAGCAGGAGGCGCTGTGGGGCGCTTGGGCCCGCTCTCATGACGGTGAGCTCTCCTGTATCGGATCCGTGTTGCAGGGCAAGCGCACAACGAAACGAGACCCAACCCCCACCTCGCTGCTGACCGTCACTGTGCCTCGATGGGCCTCGACAAGAAGCCGAACAAGAGTCAAGCCCAAGCCGATCCCTTTTACCCTGGTGGTGAACAACGGCTTGAAGATGTGCTCCAAGTTGGCGGGTGGGATGCCCTCTCCGGTGTCAGCGAAGGCGAACTCCAGGCAACCATCCTGCACCACAGCACCGATGGTCAAGTCTCCACCGCCAGGCATGGCCTGCGTGGCATTGTCTATCAGGTTCAGGAACACCTCCTGCATCTTGTCAACATCGACTTCGATCGGGGGCAGGTCCCGGGCGAACGCGGTGCGCAGCGAGACGTCCTCGGGCACTGAAGCGCGCTGCAGCGTCTCTTCGACCAGCCGCCGAGGCCCGATGGGAGTGATCTCCAGCTCTCGCACGCGCACAAAGTTCATGAGACCAGTTATGATCTTGTTCGAAGCCGCCACTTCCCGGCCGATGATGTCCAGATGCTTCACGACCTTGGGAGGAGCATCTGAGAGACGTGAGTTGAGGTAGTATACCGAGTTGCTGATGACGCCAAGCGGGTTGCGCAACTCGTGGGCTACGCCTGCTCCGAGAGCGCCGATGCAGGCCAGCCGTTCGGCACGCAGCAACTCTGCCTGGGCGGCCTCGAGCTCTTGGGTGCGCTCTGCCACGCGGGCCCCTAGCTCGCGGTTCCAGGTCTCTAGCTCTGAGACCAGCCTTGCATTCTCCAGGAGCGCCGCCGCCTGGCCGCCAAGGATAGACAGCATCCCCAAATCGGCCTCTTGGACCGGGGCGTGATTCCCCTTGTTGGTGAGGATGAGCACCCCGACGAACCTGTTGGGCGCACGCAAAGGGACCAGCAGGGTAGTGCCAAGCCCAGCTTGATGCATTCCCCTCTCTAGCTCCGAGGGAAGATCGCCACCCAGCCCAAGCACCTGCACCTGCTCGGTTGCGTGGGCCAGTTCGGCCAGGGAGCCAAGATCGGGAAGGGGGTCCGGGAGAGTCCCCCTCACAGCCCAGAGTCGCCACCGCTCGCTCTCGCCGTCTATGGCGACGAGCCCACCTCCGTGAGATCGGCTCTCAGCCACAGCGATGTCCACAATACGAGAGAGCAAAGCGGCCCGGTCTACGTCTCGGAGAGTCTGCCTGGTGAGGTTGAGAAGGGGCAACAGCGCGCGCAGCCTGGCGCTCTCCCGGGCAAGGCGCGCCTGAGTCAAGGCGTGTTCGGCTGCGTCGCGCAGATCGCGAACGCTGAACGGCTTCACCACAAAGTCGCGGGCGCCTGCGCGTAATGCCTTGATGGCCAGTTCGATCGTGCCAAACCCGGTGATAACGATGGCCGCCAGGTGGGGCTGTAGCTCCAGCGCCCTGGCCAGGAGTTCCAGGCCGGTGATGCCGGGCATCATGATATCAGTGACCAGCAAGTCAAACTGCTCTCGGCTGAGAAGCTCCAGCGCCTCCTCGGTCGAGGAAGCGGTCTCCGGGTCGTAGCCGAGCCGCCTGAATGCTCTTTCACAGACACGGAGCACACCAGGCTCGTCGTCCACAACCAGGACACGCTCATGCATCGCTCTGCTCTCCTTCTCAATCACGGCACCAAACTGCGACACGCATCTGGCCCCACGCCGGCAGGCATCACAACCCGCCAACAGACGGGACCTTCGTGCAGCCGTCCCCCTCATGGCGGCCTGGCGAGGGTCCCAGCCTGGGTATCTGTGCTACACCGGGGGCACGCCAGACTATGGGCCCTCCTTCACCCGATGGCTAGCTCCAGGGGATTCTGCCAATGCAGGGCTTTTCTCGCGACAGCTCCCGGGCCGGTGGCCGGGCAGCATGGCCGCGACGGAAGGCAACACACGTGCAGCGCAGTGTCTGTATCAGGGCCTCAGTCAGGCTGCCCAGCATGAATGACGTAGCCGTGCCTCGGAACTGTACAAACAAGAGTCGGGTGCCGTGGATCCTTCTCGGTCTTGCGTCTCAGGTTGAGCATGTGCATACGCACAAGGCTGCGATTGCCCGTCCCTGGGGGATAGCCCCACACGTCTCGCAGCAAGCGCCCGGTCGAGATGACTTCCCCTTCGTGGGCCAACAGATAGTAGAAGAGCTCGAACTCCATGGGGGTCAATTCCACCGACCTCCCATCGACCGCGAGCGTGCGCTGATCGGGATCGATACGGAGTCGGCCAGTGGCGAGCGGTCCCCTGGGAGCTGTATCGCCAACATGACGGAGCAGCGCCTTGAGGCGCAGCTCCAGCTCGGCGAGATGGAAGGGCTTGGTCAAGTAGTCGTCGCCACCTGCCTCAAAGCCAGCGATCTTGTCGTCAATGGTTTCCTTTGCGGTGAGGAAGAGAATGGGGATTGAGGCCAACGCGGGGTCCGCTCGCATATGCCGGCACACCTGAAGACCGTTGACCTTGGGCATCATGACGTCGAGCACAATGAGATCCGGCCTTGTTGATTCCAGCAGTTGCAGTGCCTCAAGCCCATTGCGAGCTGCGATGACGGTATGATTGTAGCGTTTCAGTGCTCGCTCGATGAAGCGGATAACGCTCTCATCATCGTCGACGACCATAATCCTGGCCATACGACCTCGCGTCTCCTCGCGTGCAAGTTCCTTCGACCTTCCCGGCCGACACCATCGCCCTAGCTCAAGTATACCTTACGACGAACGCCTATCAAAGAGTCTCCCAGACCGACCTTTGGGTCGCCGACCGCTTTCGAGACGCCTCGCCTGTCTCTCGGCCGGCAAGGCCTGGACCGCGGGGGCATCGCCGGCCACCCGAAAGGGGGCAGCCGGGGTGCGCAGTGCGCGCTGCAGCAGGTCCTTCGCCGCCGGATCCTTGGCAGCCCGTAGGGCCTCAGCAATGCGACGGTCGATGTCGGCCTTCGTTTTCACTGCCGCCAGAGCATTGATGACCACTTGCTGCCGCTCGGGAGGAGCTTTGAGAAGCACGTCGATCAGCACGCCACTGGCACCGATCCCCTCGCTCAGCAGAGCCTCGACGATCCCTTCCTGATGCGGCGCTGGCGCGCCAAGCAAGGCGTTGGCCAACTCCTGACGTGCCCCCAACTCGATCAGCAACCTGGCCACGCGACGGGTGATGCGTGGGTTGCCACTGCGCAATGCGGCGAGCAGATGATCTCGCGCTTCCTGGCCATACCCCTGAATTAGGCGGTAGGCGCGCTCCTGAACGCCGTCGGCGCTGTCGGCCAAACCGGCCAGCAGTATATCAAAAGCTCCAATCCCGATGCGTCGAAAAGCCTGCTCTGCAGCGTCTGCCACTTCTTCGCTGCGGTCTCCCAGAGCGAAAAGCAGGGGCATCGCATCTATTAGATCGGCAATCCGGCCCAATTCGTGAGCCGCCGCGACCCTTCTCGACCGATCTCTGCCCGTCAAATCAGCGTAAAGAGCGGCAGTCCTTCTGAGGAATCGCACATCCCGGTAAAAGCCGTCCTCCTTCTCGATCGCAGAAAACATCCGCGCCGCTGACGGCCAGTCCCGCGCCTGATAGGCCCGGATGCCCTCATTGTAGAGCTGCTCGCGACGCCATGCGGCTCCTTCCGCTGCGCTCACCAGGGCATCCATCTGGTCCACATTGCGATAGTGCGGCTCAAGAAGACGAAGCTCCTCGATCTCGCGGCGCGCGTCCTGCCATCGCTCCAGCTTCATATGCTCGCGAAGCCGGGAATAAGGAGGCAGCAGCCGTTTCTCCCGTGCCATGCCCCGCTGGCGACTCAGTCGCACACAAGCCCACCCCGCAACCGCCGCGATCAACCCCAGGACCAGGTAGGGCGTGCCCACCCTCACGACAGTCGCGCAAAACGTCCGAGCGATCTGCTCCCAGTGGCTTTCCAACCGTATCTCGAAGGCCAACTCGCGCACCGCCACGGTCTTTCCGTCCACTCGAACCAGTGGCAGGATGGCCACGCGACGAGGGCGCAGCAGGCCGCCCCGTAGCTGCGTGTCCGCGTGGACAACCCGCAGATCGTGGGGCAGGGCGTCGGGGTAGCCGGGAACAACCTCTAGCCGACCAGGCACATGGGTGCCGTTCAGGTCAACAAAGGCAATGGACCCATCCGACAGGGGAAAAACCAACTCGAGGGGCTGTGTGGTCGCCTCTGAAAGCGCGCGCCCCAAGACAGTGACGCTCGCAGGGTCGTCACCTCTCGCTTGAACGCCAAGGCGGGTGGGGTGGACGATCTTGAGCTCCACCCCTGGAATGCCATAGGCATCCAGCCCCACCGGACGGCCAGCGTGGCGCGCAGGAGAGGTGGCCAGACTCACGAACCAGCTCAGACTCACGACAAGCGCCAGCGCCAAAAGGGCACCACCAAGGACCCACCGATACCTGCGAATCTTTTGCAATACTGGCTCCACTCTGAGCCTTGGGACTTTCATCATTACAGACCGGCCTTTTCCACTTATCCGTCACCCTGGCCAGCACACAACGAGGGCTACGAGGTCAGCGGCCGGTAGAACCAAATCCTGCTTTGGCTGGGGGCACATCCTCTGGAGCCGAGGGAACCTGGCGAAACGACTCCCTGTCCAAGGAGAGGGCCCACATCTGCGCCAGCCGCTCTCCATGGCGGACGATTCGCGGCCAGGGACAGTAGATAAGCGCACACACCTCTTGCCCGTTGAATTCGGATTCGATCAACCCGTCGTGTACGATGATGCCGCGCAAGAAACTCCCGCTGCGCCCAGTGAGACGAACGACAGCATTCTCAGGTATGCGCAGGGCAACGCCCGTGGGAATGCGAGCAAGCCCCCACACCAGTCGCCATCCCGCCCCCGGCAGGCGTGCCTTCAGATCCAGTGCAGCACCCTTGTGTCTCGCCGGGGCCTGAGCGCCATCCCCCACGAGCCAATAGTCTATCAACGGTCTACCCCTGAGAGATGCCGCGCTGCGAGGGACAGCGAACCCGTCAGGGCGATCACCAGACTGGCACCGAGAGGCACAAGGTCAGAAGCGGACGCATCCAGATGGACGAAGCAATAGGGGCCGAATCCGCCCATGTGGGTCGCACGCCTACCCACGGCTTCGAGTGGAAGCTGCCGCCGATCGCTTCGTCCGTTCTGGCTACTTTTCGAGCAAGGACTTTGAGTCGAGGATGATGGCCTGGTCCGCCGGCAACAGCACCGTGGACACGCTCGGTGAAAGCCTGACCGCCCACTCGTATCTGATCAAGTCTGGATTGCCGCGCAGTTGGTCGGCCACCAGGCGCAACGCCTCGGCCTCGGCCTGAGCCTCGATCCTGCGCGCCTCGGCACGTCCCTCGGCGGCAATGACCGCGGCCTTCTTGCTACCGTCGGCCAGAGCCAGGGTGATCTCCACGTCCTTTTGCGCAGCCTGAAGCTCATACACCTTCTGCAGTGCCGCCTGCTCGGCCACCTGCTTGCGCTCGATGGCGCTGTCGAACTCTTCAGAGAAGTCTATGTTGGCCAGGGAAAGCTCATCGACGGAGATATGGTATTCCTCCATCCGCTCGCTCAGGTCTTCCTTGATGGCCTCTCGCAGGCCAGCTCGCTCTGCCAGGATGCGCTCCACGCGGTATTGAGCCGTGGCACCCTTGATCGCCTCTTGCAGTGCCGGAGCTATGATGATGTCCTCATAGCCAAATCCCACCTCCTGGTAGAGCTTGCCCACCCTCAGCGGCTCCAGGTGGTAGTTCAACACGGCGGTGATGATGATGGCTTGCAGGTCTGCAGAGGCCGCCTCGGTCACTACCTCCAGCTTCTTGGTGCGAACATCCACAGCCAGAACCTGCCGCAGCACCGGTGGAAGCACCAGGTGAAAGCCCTCGCCCAGCACATCGTCCTCCACCTTTCCCAACATCACCACCACGCCGCGATGGCCCGGCCCAATCACAGTGTAGCTGGAGAACACTATGACGAGGCCCACGACTACCAGCACAGCGATGAGCATCAGCCGCATCGTCATTTTCGGTGTCCTGATCATGTTCATGTATGGGTCCCCCTTCTAGTAGTATTACGATGATTATAGCACAGCCCGCTGCAAAAGGCGAGTCGGGGAAAGAGGGGTAGCCCTCCTCACCAGCACCCTCCGTCCTGCTGCCTTGCGGCAAGCCGCCTGCGGTGCCATAATCAGAGCCGGAGGGAGGGAATGCGTTCGACAGTGGGTCCGCTGCTTTCAAAGAGCTGTTCTCAGGCATCGCTCCACGAGTCTTGTCATCCACGACGTTCGCTTGGGCGGGCAATAGCCGTCTTTGCGACGCTCCTGGCCATCGGCTGTCAGCCTGGGCCGTGGCCATCGCCTCCGTCCTCGGATCAGGTCGTGGACAGCGCAACAACCAGAGTCCCGGTACCTTCCGGCCCCACCGGTGCGGCCAAGCCGGAGCAGCCCCAGCCGCAATCGGATGACACGCCGGCCATCCATCCCGACTCGGCGGCCTGGCTCGAGTGGGCCGGGCTGGGACCTGACGCGGCGACCTCGGAAGACTGGTCCCGCATCCAGGCGAAGGCCGGGGCCGAAGGCCAGGTGGTGCTCTACAGCGACACGTCGCGCTCGCTGAATGCCGCCGAGTCGCTAACGCGCGCCTATCCCGGCCTACGGGCCGATGCCTATTCGCTGGGCAGTCACGACATCTATCTGCGTCTGCTCGATGATGCTCAGGAGGGCCGGCACGCGGCTGACGTCTACCTAGTTGGCGATGCCCCGCGCACCCTCGAGCTGCTTGCCCAACACCGAATCTGGAACTATGTGCCTGCCGATTTGAGCGACCTGGTGCCCCAGGAGATGCGCGAACCCCTTCTGGTGCACCACTGGAGTGCAGTGACCCTCATCTACAACACGGCCTTATCGAAGGCGCCGCCCATCGACAACTGGTGGGCGCTCACCGGGGAGGAGTGGCGTGGACGGGTGGCTCTTCCCGACCCGATTGCCCACGAGCGCACCATGTATCTGCTGATCACCCTGGTCCAGCATTCCGACGAGTTGGCCGCGGCCTATCGAGCCGAGTCGGGCCATGAACTGGTGCTGGACGCCGATTGCCCCAACGCCGGCTACCAGTGGATCAAGGACTTGCTGGCCAACGAACCGATCCTACTGCACAGCGACGCCGAGGTCGCGGGGCTGGTGGGAGATCCCGACGCCGACCAGACGTACATCGGCATCGGCGGCTACGAGCAATACGAGAAGGTGGCCCGAGGCAAGCTATCCTTCGCCCCCATCGTCGATGGCGCACCGACGGCTGGTCTCCAGTGGCCCACCTACCTGGGGCTGGTCGATCGCTCCCCGCGCCCCAATGCCGCCAAGCTGCTGGTTCGCTGGCTGATGGGCGACGAGACGGGTGGAGGTGGATACTCGGCCTGGCACTATCCTGGCTTCTATCCCGCCCGCAGCGACGTCCCCGACCCGAAAGGGGTCATCCCACGTGAGGAGTTGCAGCCCCGCCTCTGGCAGCCCGACGCCGCCTTCATCGCCGACAACATGATCGCCGTGCGCGACCAGGTAGCGGCATACATGGGCCGGGAGGTGGGGGGAAGGTGAGGCAGAGAC
>SDBU01004004.1_pt1 | contig 18399 bp, 13 predicted proteins | sample 2277071 | NCBI WGS metagenome assembly SDBU01 (sample SAMN10397929, study PRJNA504765) | marine sediment metagenome | isolation source: marine sediment core GS08_GC12, 126 cmbsf | place: Arctic Ocean: Gakkel Ridge, Loki's castle | collected 2008 | reverse complement strand
CTTTTCCCGGTTCGAGGAAATTGATAGGAGGAAAGATATAATCCCCTCTTTTTTGCATTTCCGGAAAAAGAAATTTTTCCGGAGAGGGAGGCTCTTTGGGTTTGCTGAAAGCCGGTTTTTTCTTGGGCGATTTCTTCTCACCGCCTATTTGAAGCCGTTTAGATTTTTTTTCTTTTTTCACAGGTGGCGAGTATTTCTTTATCACACGTTCCCGCATCTTCTTGCGTTTCTTTTGCTTCTGGTAGCGTGTAATGCGGATTCTAACTTCTTTGAAGACAAATCGAAATAGATGCAGAAGGCTTTTAAATATTCTTCTGATGGAAAGCCGGGTGGAGAAGATCAGAAACAAAAAGAGCAGGCCGACAAGTAAAAGGAGAGTCCCGAAATGATTGAAATACACTATGAGAAATTCAGAAATGAAGTTTCCTATTAAACCTCCAGTTTGAACCGGGGTGTCTTTCCAGTTGATATCTTGGAAAAGGACAGAAAGGACGGCACACAAAATAAAAAGGAATAGAACCGGGCTGCTCATGGTTAGAAAAAATCGCTTATTTTTACCTGGAAGAAACATTTGGATAGCGATGTAGAGGAAAACAAGGGGGAGGACAAAAGAGCCTAAACCGAAAAACTGGAGCAGTCCCTCTGAGAGAGAAGCGCCTACTCGACCTCCGAAGTTATGGATGTCCTGGTCGGCCGATAATCCTGCAGCCCAGGAAGGATCGTGTGAGTCATAACTGATCAGGCTCAACAGAATAAACGAAGCCAACAAAATGAGAAGAACTCCGGCTATTTCGCCTGAATAGGTCCTTTTTTTCTGTGGTGACTTTTTCAGGGATTTAGCTGCGTTTTTCTTTTTCTTCATCTCGGAGGAATTATAACATATCCTGACTTATTCATAAAAACTGCCAACACCTTTATTTATCTTCAATAAGATCAACATGATAACATGATTTCCGCAATATCCGCGAACATCACTATGTTTGTTTACCTGTTTAAATAAAATGTCGGCATTTTTTACCCCAAGGGGACAAACCGATCTTACCACATATGCTTCGTTACGGTCCATTCGCGGTGGACAACCACAGCTTCATGGACCGATGCCTCGCATCTGCAGCAATCTCGGCCCGTGAATAAGCAGGATAAGAATATGGACTTAAATTTGTTTGAAAAGAAGGACAAACTGTTCGAGATGGATTTGCTCGGGGCGCAAATGTGCTTCAATTTTGCAGGCCATGAAGGCTTCTTTTATGACATCTGGAGGAAAGTTGGCCAATAGGAGGTTATTGTAAATCGTCTTTCTTCTGTGTCGAAACGCCATTTTAAGAAACTGGAGGAATTCTTGACTGTTCGAAAGAGAGAACAGGGGATCCGGCCTTTTTTTTAAGGAAATAAAACCCGACTCAACTTTAGGGGGAGGGTAAAATGCGGTAGAGGCCAGAGTGAAATGGAGTTCGGTCACAAAAAAATTAGAAAAATATATCGACAGAGGAGCATACGCTTTTGTGTTAGGAAGCGCACATATTCTTTTGGCCACTTCTTTTTGCAGCAGAAAATGGCACTCTGAGATGAGAGATTGTTCCTCCATAACTTTAAAAAGAATCGGCGAGGAGATTGAGTAAGGGAGGTTTCCCACGAGTTTGAATTGCGTGCTTGGGGGCAGCCATTTTTTAAAAGAGACCCTGAGGATATCTTCTTCTAAAACGTGGAGGTTTTTTGGTGCTTTTTCTTTGAGTAAAGAGGCGAGGCGAGAGTCTTTTTCGATGGCGATGACTCTTCCGGCTTTTTGAGTTAAAAGAAAGGTCAGAGCCCCTTTCCCCGGTCCGATTTCGATGAGTGTTTCTTCAGGTTGAGGATCGATAAGGCGGACGATTTTCCTGAGAGCTTTTTTGTCTTTAAGGAAATGTTGTCCCAGTGCTTTTCTTCTGCTTTTTTTCATTGCGGAGTGAAGGAATCCGGGTTAATTGGCATTCCATCAAAAATATATCATACTCCTCCTTTAAATAAAAAGCTCTTGTCTTCAATAAAACAGGGTTGTGTTCCCTATCTTCTGAAGTAGCCCCCAATTGGACCGGACACTACTCCATGTAGTGATTGTACCAGAACTGGAAAATGATCAACGGCCACAACAGCTGCCGATGGTTGTGTGCGCCTTGGAAATGTTCTTTCAGGAGCTTTTCGATGGTGGCCTGATTGAAAAATCTATGTTTGTTTAAATTCGCAGGAGAGAGGACGTCCGTGACAAAATCCTTGAGTTCATTCCTGATCCAGACACCCAGGGGGATATCAAAACCGATCTTTTTCCGGGTCAAAATTTTAGGGGGAAGATACGGGGTCATAGCCTTTTTCAGGATGTGTTTGGTTGTGAGCCCCTTGAGTTTCAGAGAACTGGGGATGGTTGCGGCATATTCGACGAATGTATGGTCCAGGAAAGGCACGCGGATCTCCAGGGAATTGGCCATACTCATCCTATCTGTCTTGACAAGAAGGTCGTCCTGGAGGAAGAGCTTGAGATCCAGATAGCCCAGACGGCTCACAGTTTCTTCGGTAGAGCAATTGTCGAGATGGAAAGAGATGGGGGCGAATGGGTCTTCACTTAATTTTTCAAGGATGTCGGCCGTAAACAATTTATCCTTTTCTGCGGGGCCGTAGGCGCCCCACCAGATGAAGTTTGAGATCTCGGGGGGATAGTCGATTCCGGATATGAATTTTTTGGCCTTGAATTCAAAGCTTAGCCTTTTCCCTGAGGCGGGGAGGCCCCTGACGATGTTTTTGACGAGCCTGTCTCTTATGAACTTTGGCACTTTTCTGTAGAACCGCGCCACCTGATACGCCTTATAAGTGTCATACCCGGCGAAGAGCTCGTCTCCCCCTTCACCTGCCAGCACCACGGTGACGTACTTGCGGGCCAGGTTCGATATAATATAAGTGGGGATAATCGATGCATCGGCCAGGGGTTCATCCAAATACTCGATCAACTTCGGGACCAATTCTCTCACCAGGTTCGACTCCACGAAAAATTCCTGGTGGTCCGTTTGGAAGCGGTCGGCCACCATTTTTGCATATCCCAGCTCGTTAAACGTTTCTTCTTTGAATCCGATTGAAAAAGTCTTTATCTTGGAGACTGCCACTTCGCTCATCAGCGCTGTTATGGAGCTCGAATCCATCCCTCCGCTGAGAAAAACACCTAGCGGGACATCGCTGATCATGCGCTTCCTCACGGATTCTTTCAGCCTATGATAAATTTCTTCCATGATTGTTTTTTCATTTTTAGTGTTACTTGTGCCACTGCTATATGTCACATCCCAGTATTGTTTTATTTGAACCTTCGAGTCATTGATGACCATCATGTGCCCTGGCAACAGTTTTTTTATGCCTTTGAAAATCGTCTGCGGAGCTGGGATGTACTCGAATGTGAAGAAACGCGACAAGCCGTCAAAATCCAGCTCTCGCCGATAACCGGCCTGAAGGATGGATTTTATCTCCGAAGAAAAAACAAGAGTGTTGCCCGACTTCCAGTAGTGAAGGGGTTTGATACCCAGCCTATCCCTGGCAAGATAGAGAGTGTTCGCTTTTTTATCCCAGAGGGCGATGGCAAACATTCCGTTCAACTTGGAAACAAAATTTCCCCCCTCCTCTTCGTAGAGATGGACGATGACTTCCGTGTCGGACCTCGTGGCGAAAGTGTGCCCTTTTTGGATGAGTTGTTCGCGCAATTCGGGATAATTGTAGATCTCACCGTTATAGACCACCCACACATTTTTGTCCTCGTTGGTTATGGGCTGGTGTCCTGTGACAAGATCGATGATGCTCAGCCGGCGCATCCCCAGACTCACCTTTCCATCGGAGTAGAAGCCCTCATCATCCGGGCCGCGGTGGACCATCACAGAGCACATCTTTTTTGTGATGTCCTCTGCATCTGGTCTCAGCCCACTGAATCCGTAGATGCCGCAAATGCCACACATTGTTTTTCTCTAGAGACCCTAATGTATCTGAACATCGCTAGAATATCAATCTCCGCTACGGAAACAACACGTGTGTGGAACATAGAGGTATGGTATAATTTGAGCCGAATTTTGTATGGACCGATAGATTGGACTCGAATAAAGTAATTCTGCTCAATCCCCCAGGGGATAAGCTGTATATCCGGGATTACTACTGCAGCTTTTCCTCCAAGGCTGACTACTATTGGCCGCCTCAAGATCTCATCTATCTCAGCGGGATCCTGGATGAGGAATATTCTGTTCGAGTTATCGATGCCATCATAAACAAACTGACAGAAGATGAAGTTCTCTCTAAGATCGAAGATTCCGGAGCCCGGGCTTTAATATTCACTACCGGGACAGCCACAATGCAGTCTGACCTGCGTTTGATGAAGCGGATCAAAGCCAAGACCGATATGAAGATCGTGGCGAGTGCGGGAATCTTGCCTTTTATCGGGGAGGAATTCCTTAAGCGGTATGAATATGTCGACGCGCTCCTTCTGGATTTTACCAGCCAGGATATACGTGTTTATATAAGAGAAAACGGACAGGTTGATGTACCATTAATCGGACTCATTACCAGAAAAAATGGCCGGTTTATCAAGAGCACCGAAAAGCTTCCGCTGACATATACCGTTCCCGTCCCCAGGCATGACCTCTTCGATTTTAAAAAATACAGGATCCCGGTCGCTCGGCGATTTCCATTTACAGTTGTTGTGACTTCAATAGGCTGTCCTCACAACTGCGGATTCTGTACGGCAGGTGCGTTTGGATACAGGACGAGAGATGTGGACGGAGTCATCGAAGAGCTTCGCGTGTTAACCCGTCTGGATGTGAAGGAGATCCTGTTCCAGGACCCCACGTTCACGATCAACATGAATCGCGTGGTCGAGATCTGTAGCAAGATGGTCGAAAACGACTTTGATTTCACATGGAGCTGCAACGCCGACATCAAATCCCTCAACGAGGACAAGATCAAACACATGAAGGCGGCGGGATGCCATACAGTATCTCTGGGTATCGAGAGCGGGAGTGATGAGATACTCCAAAAATATTCTAAGAAAATCACAACAGACGAAATCAAGAACACGATACACATGCTGAACGCCTACAAGATCCGCGTACTGGGCTATTTCATCATCGGCCTGCCGGGCGAGGACAAGAATTCCATCCGGGAGACCATTGATCTGGCTAAACAGCTGGATATCGATTTTGCCTCCTTTGCCATTGCCACCCCTGATGTGGGGTCACCGCTGCGACGAGAGGCCCTGCTAAAAGGATGGATGCGCGCAGAGGAGGATGTGTTTGACAGCACGGACTACCCAGTTCTTGAGACAGGGACCATGTCAAAGGAAGAAGTCTGGAGGCTCCGGAATCAGGCTGTCAGAGAGTTTTACCTCAGGCCTTCCTATCTACTCAAAATTGTGCGACAGATCCGGAATTTTCGGGATGTGAGAGAGGTGGTCTCAAACGCGTTGTCGCTTTTTCGAAAGTCATGAAAAAAGTCATAATCAATGCCGACGATTTTGGTCTGATCCAAGGGGTGAACGAAGGGATCGTCAAGGCCCATCAAGAGGGTGTCCTGACAAGCGCCACACTCATGGCCAACATGCCGGGGTTTAATCAGGCCGTGGAAATGGCAGGAGCAAATCCGGAGTTAGGCGTGGGAGTACATCTCAATATACTTAGAGGGCAGCCTCTCTCTCCGGTCCAGAAAGTGGGCAGCCTTCTCTCTAAGGAACTTCATTTTATTCCGAGCGTTTCTAACCTTCTTAATCGAATGGCCCTGAAAAGGATCAACTTAGATGAAGTCGAGAGAGAGTTCAGGGCTCAAGTGGAGAGAGTGCTGAGGGCGGGTATCGATCCCAGCCACATCGACAGCGAGAAGCACATCCACTTGATCAGGCCTCTTTTCCGGATCGTTATAAAACTGGCAAAGGAGTACAAAATCAACAAAGTTCGATTTATTCAAGAATACTGTGTTTCCTTACGGCCTGGACAGATGTTCAAATCGATGTTCATTTCCCTGTCGTCGACCTCCATGAAGAAGAAGATGATCCGGGAGGGGGTACGCTTTCCCGACAGGTTCTATGGAGTGTGTGACAGCGGCCGGATCACAGCAGTCAAACTCCAGAAGACGCTTCAAAGAGTCAAAGAAGGTGTCACTGAAATTATGGTTCACCCTGGATTTATCACGCATGAAATGTTAGAGTTAGAAAAGAAGATCGGCTCTTATTACATCAATAAATACAGAGAAAAAGAGTTAAACGCGCTGCTCGATAAAAAATTGTCAAAACTCATCGCTGATATGGAGATTCAGTTGATAAACTTTAATCAAGTATAAGCGCACATGGTATCATATGGGAAAAAAAGATAAAAAAATCGAGATTTCTATCGTTGTTCCCTTTTACAATGAGGAGGACAACATCAAGGAGCTTTATGGAAAGTTGACACTTGTACTCAAGAATTTGGGTATAACCTACGAGTTGATCTTTATCGATGATGGAAGTACGGACAAGACCCGTGTCATATTGATAGATTTGTTCGAATCCGACGAGACAGTTAAAGTCGTTATATTGAGAAAAAATTTTGGGCAGACGGCAGCTCTTCAGGCTGGATTCGACCATGCAGAAGGTGAAATCATCATCACTATGGACGGAGACCTGCAGCATGATCCCGAGGATATCCCCAAACTGCTGGCCCCAATAAAAGATGGTTTTGAGATTGTTTCGGGATGGCGAAAAAAACGGAAAGATCATTTTTTACTCAGAAGGTTTCCCTCCTTGGTTGCCAACAGGATTATGCGATCTCTGTCGGGAGTAAAGATCCACGATTTTGGCACGACTTTTAAGGCCTATAGACGGGATATTCTCGAAGGACTTCGCCTTTACGGAGAGCTCCATCGTTTTATCCCTGCACTCATCAGCCGGACGGGAGTAAAAATTACAGAAGTCCCGATTAAGAATATAGTCCGTCAGAAGGGAAAATCGAATTATGGACTCTCCCGAGTTCGCAAAGTGCTCTTTGATCTGATAACTGTCAAGTTTATCATCAGTTTTATCGACCGGCCTTTGCAGTTTTTTGGTTTTATCGGCTTAATTTTTGGAGGCATTGGATTCACTATTGCTCTCCTCCTGACAGTGGGGTTTTACTTTTTTGGGTGGTCTATCAGAGCCAATCAGGGAAATTTGATTCTTAGTGTGTTCATGATGCTCCTGGGACTCCAGTTCATCATGACCGGTCTGCTGGCAGAGGTCATCTCGCGCATCTATTTCACCACTCACAAGATGCGGATCTACTCTATGGCGGAGTTAAAATCCCACCAGCCTTCAGGGAAAGAAGAAGGGAGTTGAGCTTGGGTCCCAAATGAGGAAGTGCTGTTGAACAATATTTTGTTCAAAAAAGTTCAACAGAAAGCCGATCTTTTAACTTGGATTGGCCTCTCTCTTTTTGCCGTCTTTATCTTTCTCCTCTTCATCCAATCTCTAGATGCTCTCTCTCTTTGGATGGATGAGGGATTTTACTATCTGGCTACCCAAAAGATCTTGGATCTGGGCTATCCTCTTTTCCCCTCCGGACACATTTATTACAAAGCTATTCTATATGCTTATATTTCGGCCCTTTTTACTCGGATCTTTGGATTCACCGTGTTTAACCTCAGGTTGATCAGCGTTCTGTGCACCGTAGCCATTCTCCCTGTGGTCTATCACATGGGGAAAAAACTGTTCAATCGAAAAATCGGATTGGGCGCTGCCGTTGTCTTTTCCCTATGCGTATGGGTTGCAGAGTACGGGCGCGTCGACCTCTACTTTGCCCCTCTTCAGCTAGTAAGTTTTGGTGGCCTCTATCTTTTTTACAGGGGATTTCTTGAGGAGAAACACAAGTATAAAGTTTTGGCCACAGCCACTTTTATCATGGCTCCACTGATACATCAGCTGGGGATGAGTGTCTGGTTCTGTTATCCCGCTTTTTTCCTGATCAAAGGGACAAAGAGATTCTTCCGTAGAGATGTGCTGCTGAGTTTTTCTCTGACATCGGGGTTTTATCTCCTCGTCCAGCTCCATGAATATTTCTTCTGGGAAGTGGGATACGTGTATGCCAAGACGGACCAGAGCCTTCAGGGGATAATCCAGTATTTCTTCTCCGGTTTCTCTCTCAAATATTTCTATGAGTTATTCAGGAGTTTTCCTCAGATGAGCGCGGTCATTTTCGCCGGATGTTTTCTCCTCATCGGGACATGGTTCCGAGAAAGGAAGGCTGAGAAGCCCCATACTTTGTCCTTTTCTAGGGATTGGCTCTTTTTGTATCTTTGCTTGGTCCTCCCAATTGTCTTCCTCGGTTTTTTCAGAACGCATGTCCAGCCCCGTTATCTCTACCAGCTGTTTCCCCTTTTTGTAGTTCTGTATGCCGTGAGTCTTTATAAAATAGCCCAGATCCTCATCGATATCTTAACAATGCCCTTCGCGCGAAAAAAGACGGCCGGTTTTTCAACTGCAGCGGGAGTTCTTTTTGTGGTCCTTCTTTTTTTGACCGCAGAGGGTGTCGGTGTGGGAAAGGTGAAGACGATCGTGAATCGGCAGTATGGAGACCCCATACGAACAGATATTGTCTACAAGTCTGGGAGATACCAGCACTATGATCACAGAGGGCCGGGTGAGTATGTCCGGCATTTTCTCCAGGAAGATGACCTGGTAGTGGCCATCCATGTGGTCTTTCAGCACATCTATGCAGGACGCGTTGATTATTGGCTGTGGTCCGGGGGACCCGGGACTTGGGATGCATGGGAGGAAACATCCGAGGGGTGGAAGGATTTTTATATCGGTGCCAAGTGGATCAACAATCTGGGAGATTTGAGACAGGTGCTGGAAAAGAATCCTGAAAAGAGGGTCTGGATCATTGTGTCTCCCTCCATCCTCCGCAGGGATCACATCAAAGAGAACATCGCTCAGTTCATCAAGTCAGACCCTGAAAAACTTGTCTTTCGAGGTAAAGACGGCATGTCAGAAGTCTATCTGTGGAATGAAGCGGCAAAAGAACTGTCCGGCCCCGCACACACGATGGAGGGAGAATGGCTTCCTATTCTCTTCGGAAAGACCGTATTCGAGGAAGAGACATCCAGGGGAAGTGCCTTATTTGTTCCTAAATGGGAGAATGGAGGAAAACTTGGCTATTACATGACAGAGCAGACATTCTTGCCCGGGCGTTATTCGGTTTCTTTGCGATTAAAGTTGCAAGATTTTGAACGAGAGGACAATAGATTGTTCGGTATCTCTCTCATGAATGGGCCAAAGGGCGAACAAATGGCATCCTATATTGTGAACGGTGATATGATAAAAAAGGGAACAGGTTACCAGACCTATAACTTCAATTATTATCAGAGCAAGGAGAGCCGGCTGTTTCTGAAATTTTTATTCACGGGCCAAGGAAATGTGTGGCTCGATTATGTGGATATTGAACCTAAAAATGAGCCGCTTACGGATAAAATACCTTAGGGTCTGAAAAGGCAAAAAATATTTTCCCAAGAAGATGACAAAACAGAAAAGGAATAAAAGGAGGGTGAGATGACAGACGATTTTCGAGGGAGTTTACAGAAGGAACTCATCGAAAAAAGAGGATCCTTTTTTTCAAAGTATTCCACTCTTTTTCTTGGGAAAAAAGGATTTTTTTTATTTCTCAGATATGAGTGTGTGATCTTTCTCTTTTCAGGGATGCCCGGTGCGCTGGGTTTATTCCTGCGCAAGGTCTTCTACACGAGCTTATTCAAGAAGGTGGGGAAAGGCGTGGTCTTTGGACGGAACATCACTGTACGACATCCAAAAAAGATCACGATTGGGGACAACACCGTCATCGATGACAATGTAGTGCTGGATGCCAAGGGAAAGAAGAATGAGGGCATCCAGATCGGAGAAAATGTATATCTCGGCAGGAACACCATATTAAGCTGCAAAGAAGGATCTATTTATTTAGAGGATTTCTGCAACATATCCGCCAATTGTATGCTTCTTTCAGAAACGGAGGTCCGGTTGGGAAAATTCTGTTTCTTGGCCGGCCAGTGTTATCTCGTAGCCGGGGGAAATCACAGCTTCAAAGACACATCTGTTCCAATCATGTTCCAGCCTTCCTATTCCAAGGGGGGGATCACTGTCGGGGAAGATGTTTGGCTGGGAGCAGGTGTCATCGTTCTGGATGGATCGAATGTAGGGAAGGGAACCGTTGTGGGGGCAGGAGCCGTGGTTACCGAATCTCTCCCAGAATACTGTATAGCGGTCGGGTCACCCGCCAAAAAAATCAAAGACCGAAAGACCACCGTCTGACTCAAGACCGCTCGCTAAGATTTTTTTGTATGTGTATTTTTGGCGACACTCACAGCATAAGGGCGATCTTCCCGAGGGGAATACCCAACTGTCTTAGGACCAACGCCAGAGCTGTGATCCCGGCCCTAAGTGAGCCTCAAAAAAATAATTGAAGGCCGAGGAATAACTGATATCGAGATAAATTGATTTTTTGGTTTAGATTCCCAGAATCTGGAGAGAAATTTATGTAGTTTAGCTCTAAAAGCAAAGAAAGAGAAGGGAAAAATCGATATTCAACACTTCCTGATATTCCCCACCACCAGGATAAAAATTTTTCCTCGACAAAAGATTTTGATGTGATCGATATGTCAGAACTTGTAAAAGGAAAATTATCTGAAAAATCTATGTCTGAAAAAGATGTAATCTTACCTTCAGCATATCCAATAATTGGGCCTGCCCATATCTGAAAATCATTTATTTTTATAACTAACATCTGAGGAGAAACATAAATGGTATTGTGAGAGCCGCTATTGTTTTCAGCAAAAGACAGGGATCTATTGCTGTTAGAGATAAATGGATGAGGAAGGGAGAATTGAAAATTTCCGTCGTTTTTGAAAGACCAAGTGCTAAATCCTAAGCTTCCCCTAAATTTAATGTTTTTTATCGTGAAAACTCTGCCAATAATCACATCAAAAATATAGTTAGGATTATCCAGCCTGTAATGTTCAGCCAGAGAACCTGATTCGCCATAAAGTTGAAAAGAATTATTAACATGAATGTCGGGTTGTAAGAATCTTCCAATTCCATTCTTCACGAATATATAATAATTTGGCTCTTTTTTTCTGGAAGGGATTTCTCCTGAAGCGTTTTCTTGTACTTTTTCCTCTATTATAACCGGCTCTGTTTTCGTCTGTTCAATCTTTTTCGGCTCTTGAACCTTTTTTTTGGTTTCTTCGAATAAAAGCTCTATTTTAAATCCAGTTTCTACCGGAATAATATTGAAGGCAGGAATGCGTTCGGCAAAATCAAGAACAACTTGTGCAACTTCAAGTTTAACCTTTTCCACTCTCACCCTTAATAATTGTGCGTCCTGAATTTCCAACTGAGAATCAACTAAAACGTTCTTTATCGGGGAGAACCAGATGACTAACTTATTTGGCTCATTGACATCAATGATTTCATACTTAACGGCGCCTTCTATCTTAAGTGATATTTCTATCTTATTTGTTATTGTTTTTTGAAAGCTTATTTCTTTTATTTCGGTGACAGGTTGTTGAGTAGAATAAATCATCGTTCCGGCTGAAAGGAAGATGAACAAAATTAACACGCTAAAAATTTTAATTGAATTTCTCAATTATGACTCCTTTATCCTTTCTTGGTCAAAATCATTCTTTGATTTTTCGATTTATTTATCTTTTTGAGGGAACATCTAATTCAAAGTATAAAAATTGTTTTTAAATGATTTCTTTTCTTCATTTTGTTTCAACGGTCATTGTTGTTGCCAAAAATAACGATGTCACTTTCGGATTCATCAGTTAGGAATAAACCGGTTTCAAACAAATAGACTGTAGAGATCCCGAATTGAATCCTCTTGTTCAAGGTTTCAAATGAAAATTTTGCGGATAAATTAGTTGGAGTAAGAGAAATCAACGGTTCAAATTCCCCCCCATTTTCCTTTTTATATATCATATACTTTGCTACATTCTCATCTGTATTTTCAGGATTTTTTTCCCAACTCAAATTGTAAGTGATTGAAGGAGATTCTTTTAGACTTTTAATTGAAATATCCACCTTTAAATTGATTGGTGGATCTGGGATTGGAGGCGGAGGCGGTGGAGGGGGTGGAGGAGGCGGTGTAATAGTAACAGGATATAGAGAGCTGAACCAGATATTCTTATCATTGCTGCCTGATGATGAGGCCCATACTAAGGCAACATTTCCATAATCGTCTGCGGCGATGCCTGGCAATTTTGGTCCACCACCGGAATTCCGCATAAAGATGGGATTATTCCACTGCCCCGCTCCCTTATTTATATTATTCTTGTAAAAGATACCTGTGCCGCTATCACCGGGACCTATCTGCCATGCGATATGTTTATTTCCTAGACTATCAACGGCTATCCGGGAATAATGCATAAAGGATGCTGGGACGATCATTTCGCGTGGATTTTGGTTTTCATCGATGGTACAAATCCATACCTCTATGGCTTCATGCTCGTCGACATCGGCATAAGTTACCAATGCCACATTATCAGGACCTACGGCTATATGAGGATGCGCCTGACTCGCTCCACCCCAATTCATTTTTCGCGGTGTCGACCATCGAGTGTCCTTTGTTCGCTTGGAATAATAAATCTTATATTCTCCGTCGCTCTGTTTCTCCCTAAAAAACATCCAAATTTGGCCGTCTTTTCCGGCAGCGACTCCTGTTTGAGTCGAACGAAGTCCTCCAGACAATCTCCGAATGGTTTCCCATTGGCCGTTAACCTTTGCACGGGAAAAGGCTCTGCCGGTATTATAATTATGCCAGGTTATATAGACATTTCCATCGGGATCGGCAGCGCAACCGGGTTCGTTGGCTCCATAATCAGCGGTAGACACCTTTTTAACAGGCAGCCATTCCTCGTTTTCGGGATCGTATTCCCTCATGTAGACTTCGCCATCCTGGTTCCAAACCGCAAACACCGCTCCAGTTGAACTAGTGCAAATATCCGGCCTCTCCGCATTAATGTTTCTTGAATCCTTCAATTTTACAGGCCCTTCCCACGTCTCTCCATCATAAGACATATAGAATATGTCAGATCCACCAGAGTCAGAATAATCCTCTTCCCAAACTATGTGAATCTTGCCATAAGGTCCGAATGCCACTTGGCCCCATTTTGAAGCATGGAGCGGGGAATCATATATTTTAACAGGAGTAGACATTTTCTGGCCAAATGAAAAACCGCATACCAAAAACACGGAAAAAAGAAAGATGAAGGATTTTCTCATATTTTGCTCCATTCTTGAGTCAACAATACTATTTTTAGCACAATATTGTAGCTTAATTTTAGTCGAATCTGAGAAATTGTCAAGCAAATCCAGAGATGAACATAATCGATTGATATTCTCCAAACATCAGAACAACTGACCCTTGACCTGTTCAAGGACGCAAAGATAACGCGCCTTACTTTTTCAATAAAATGAGAATCAATCAATAGGTTTCAAATGGACTAAAAAAAAATTCTTGATATTCTCTCTCATCTCCCTAAATCCATAGGGGACTTTAAGTGCGGGAATGGATAAAGTGGAGTCATCGGTAATTGTTTTGTGATAATAAGACAAATTAGGTATTCTCTCACAATGCATAAGACCGCTCATATCTAAATAATCATTATCAAAATCCGTTACCTTAGCGTGTATATGAGAAGTTAATCTAACTATTAGATGAACGGATGAGCTTCCGCCGGAGTGTCCAATAATACCAATTTTTTTATTATCCACTTTATCTAGATAGAGTAAATATTTGAGTAAAAGGAGGGATTCATAAACCCTAATCCCCATTAAAGAAAATCCGTGTAAAAGTAATTTTCGGCTTATTTTGGCCTCATCATTTCCCAAATTCATGGCCCTAAATCCAATCATCAGCACAATAAATCCTTCTCTCACTAATTCCAGTCCCATAAATTCATCTTTAAATCTATTTCTCGTAGGTCCATGACCATCAAACCCTAGCAATGCGGGAAAAGAAGATCTCTTGACTTTTGGAATTAAAATTAAGGCTCTGAATTTTCCCACGTGCACGTCTTCAAAAAGCAAATCTCTCTCCAGGTAATCATCATAGCTATGTTCGGAAATAGTGGTAACAGTAAGCGGTCTTCTGTTTATTCCCTCTAAAAGGAATCCAATATTTAAACCTTCTAAAATTATCTTTTTTAATTCCTCCGAACTTAACTCAAACAGACTGTTCGTTTTTGCATCTATCAAACTTGAAGCCATCCTAATTTGATCCATTAATTCATCCTGGGAAATTCGTTTACTATATTTTTTATGGCGCTCGGGAAACTGGTAATAGGGCTCCAAAATATTCCTGTTTTTAGATGTGAAATCAAAAGATAAATCTGTTCTTTCAATTACGTTCATTTTCTCTTTATTGGTATTGCCTGTAGAATTCCCATTCTGTTTCGTACAGGAAATAGGAATAAAGACAAAAGCAAATGATACAATCAAAAACCATCCTTTAATGAGCCCTTGATCTGGGAAAATATGTTTTATCATTTTGAACACAGTGGGAATCTCCTTTTTTGTGTGGCTACAATTCTCACAATTTTTTTGTTCAAATTTATCGAGCTGACACTTTTAGTTTTATATATTAGGAAAAGATGGATGTCAATAAACGATAAACTGGGAAACTGTCAAATAAAGGTGGCCGATCATTTCATAGCTAAATCCATCTCCGGGATCCAGGTTCAGCAATCTGTTCGACTGACTGAGATCGCCCGATCTTTTAGAGGAAAAAATCTCTATACATGGTGGTCATCCGTGGATTTGCGCAGCAACCGATGATGTTGTTAACCAATATCAAGCTAACTAAAAGCCGGAAGGGGCGTTGGACAATCATAGAATCTTATATGAACTGCAATTGAAGCTATTTTGATCCTTAGAATTTTTGGGGGAACTCCAGAGATACCGATGATTGAAAGTCCAAAATAGAACAGATATAATGAAAATTAATCAAGATGAAAAGATACATCTGCACATATTTAATCCTTTCTGCTTTAGCTTTAACATTTAATTTAACAGCTCTTGGAGAGACCAAACTCTTTCAGGAACAAACGGCCCAACCCGCGTTTAATTTTTTAGGAGATTTGATTTGTGTTTTCAAGGATTCTGAGAAAAAGATCAGTTTAGATACTTTAAAATTTCAGGAAGAGGGATCCTTCACAAAGACCGTTTCATTAGGGGGAAGAGCTTTTTCTCCGATAATCAAGAAAAACCGACAAGGACAAATCTGGATAGTATGGGCAGAAATGGAAAATGGTCAGAGCCTTATATTATTTGGCCAACTCGATGGAAGCCATATCGTTTCTTCGCAAATTGTCAGTGATAGAGAGGGATATAATTTTTCCCCTGATTTGAGTTTTGATTGGAACGATCAACCTTGGATAGTCTGGATAAATTATGAAAATTCTCAATCTCGAGTTTTAGTGAAAGAAATTATATCTCAAAATGTTTGGGAGGTGAATTCTTCTTTACTTTCATCGGCTCTGACTCCACAAATTATTGTTGACCACAATAGCCACATTTGGGTTTTTTGGAATGGAATAAACATAGGAAATGATGAAATATTTTATAGCGTTTTTAATCGATTCAACTGGTCTCCTCTCTGTCGGGTTAATAATGAAAACAGCTTTCCCCAATTAAGCCCTAAAGTCACCTTGGATCAAAAGGGTCTTATCTGGTTAGTCTGGTCTGGCTATGACGGACAGGATTATGAAATTTATAGCCGATTTTGGGATGGGAAGAAATGGGTTGAAGAGATTAATGTGACCAATAACTCCCAAAAAAATGATGTTTTCCCTTCTGTTGCGGTTGTCTCAAATGATATTCCGATTGTTGTGTGGGCTCAGTCAGAGAAAGATGAGAGTAATATCTTCATTAAATTTTTAGAAAACGATTCCTGGAGTAAAGAGATAAAAATTTCTTCGAACAGAGGCCGGAATGTTTTTCCAAAGATGGCAGTGGAAGGAGATAAAATCGGAATAATTTGGCAATGTCAAAATGAAATCAATTCAAGGATATTCACATTCGATTATTTAAGAACTCTCAACAAAAAAAGAGAAAGCATAGCTGCCGGTAAAGGAAGGGCTAAGAAGCAATATAATGACTTGTTAGACGAAAATAAATATATTGGCTATGGAGATAGTATAACTTTTGGATATATCAATTTTGAACCTGTTCCAGAGAAAGGTTATCTTCCTCGTTTGAAAGTCATGTTAGATCAGAATTTTGGAGAAACAACAGTTGTGAATGAAGGCGAACCGGGCGAGATTACACTTGATGGGTTGAGTAGAATTGAAGGAATTTTAGAAGAACATTTAGCCCGATTTATTTTGCTAATGGAAGGGACAAATGATATTATTTTTAAAAATATTTCAATGGAAACCGCGGCTTTTAATCTGAAAGAAATGGTCAAGAAATGCCTCAAAATAGGAGTTGTTCCAATGATAGCAACGATCATTCCTCGAGATGACTGGAGGTGGAAGAATGAATTCTATCGGGACAGAATCTATGATCTAAATCAAAAAATAAGGGATTTTGCGGAGGAATTTACTATCCCGCTCATTGAACAGTTTTATTTATTTTATTTTTATCCTATTCAAGAGGGGGGGTGGAGATCTCTTTTATCCGATTACAATCATCCTAATGAGAAAGGATATCAGATCATGGCCGAAGGATGGTTTGGAAATATAAAAAACTTTCCATTTCCCCCGATAAACGTGCAGGTCGAAAGAAGAGACGCAGGAGATATTTTTATTCTCCCTACTCTCCTCCTAAAACCGATTTATGCGCAATATCCTGACTCATATTTTAACCGGCCGAAAATGAATATAATCACATGGCTTGATAATTCCAAAATCTTTGACAAAAGTACTGTAAAGGGATACAGAATATATAGGAAAAAAGAGGAAGAAAGTGATGATAAATTCCAACTCATCAATGAAATTTATGGAAAACTCGAATACATAGACAAAGAAATTAAGCTCTCAGAACATTATGTCTACAGGGTCTCCACCCTTAGAAAAGATGGAGTAGAAGGGCCTTGCTCTGAGTCAAAAAAGGATTATTAAGCTGGCCCAACGTTAAAAAACAAAGGCTAATCCCACTCCATATTCTATCCCCCCCAGTTCTATTTTAAGATTATTCACCATTTTATTGGCTTTAGAATATTTGATTTTTAGATTTATCAAGACAGGAAAATTCTTGCTAAAATGAAAATAGGTTCCTCCCTGGAAGTTATAGCCGGTTGAGTAATCAGCAACATTACCAATGGGATTTGTCTCGAAATAAAAATGAAAATCTATTCCTCCTCCTACGTATGGGGTGATCGGACCGAGGGGCACCGTATAAAGGATATCGAATGATACTGGAAGGAGAAACAGCTGTGTTTTTTCCTTAGAATAGGTCAACTCCCCTGATTTATGAAATCCCTTAGCTTCAATGTATAAATTGAAATTTTGTACCACAGGGACTGATAGGCCTATCCCTGCGATTATGCCTCCACCAGGATAAACGGCTTTAAATCGGGACTCGCTGAGATCATAATGTCCAATGAATATCTCAAATGTACCTTTATTGTTACTCGAAGATAATCCAGAGGAAACAGAGACAACATTGAGAAGGCACAGCGCAATGAGAAACTGAATTGAGATCCTCTTAACTCTGGATCTGAGCCGTTTTTTGCCTACAGGAGATCCATCTTCTTTCGATTTGTGGGAATCAAAGCATCCAAAAAAATTCTGTTTTCTCATTTTTATTGCTTGAGTATTCTAATTCTTTGGCTCTTCTTGGATTTCTTGAAATCAGATGAAGAATAATCAATAGGGCTTTCATGTCCTTGGCTGTCAACTGAGGTTACAGTATAGCTATACTTGTCTTTTTCATCAATATCGTAATCGTCATACGTGAAAAGTTGAGCATCAACTTCCCCAATATATTTGAATGTAATGGGATCGGCATGATTCTCTTTTCTGTAAATGCGATAGAGTATAACTTCGACAATTTTGTCGTTATTTGGATTTTTCTCCCATTTGACATTGGTAATGTATCTGGTTAGAAACATGCTGTCATCATTGAATGTCTCCCATCGAATATTCAAAGGCTGGAACAGTCGGAGAACTTCAATTGTATCGGTCTTTGTATCTCCGTCGCCTCTATTGTCCTCGATTGAGAGGGTTATGGTAAAGGCTCCCCAACTCTCGTAGGTGTGTGTGGCTATTTTGCCAAGCGCTGTGGCATTATCCCCAAAATCCCAGGAATATCGAACAATCTGTCCGTCAGGGTCATGAGAAGAAGAGGCATCGAAAGTGACTTTCAGAGGAAATATTCCTGTCTGAGGAGAAAAATTGAATTCGGCCACTGGAGAT